>Ga0185299_10000304_pt1 | contig 145670 bp, 142 predicted proteins | sample PaiPotPPA55metaG_FD_128002 | JGI IMG/M metagenome (GOLD analysis project Ga0185299, IMG submission 128002) | Iron sulfur acid spring bacterial and archeal communities from Banff, Canada, to study Microbial Dark Matter (Phase II) - Paint Pots PPA... ...
TTAAGCCTTCTGTCAGGTCTGTGGCCACTCTCTCGCGTTCCGCTGAGGGGGCCGTTCCCCGCCTGACTGGCTTCAATCCTGTCCGGCTTCCACTTCGCCGGCATTCTGCCCTCCTTTTTCGCGAGGGCCTTCGTAATCTTATTTACCGCTGAATCTTGTTTCCTGGCACCGTTTTCGTTGTTAATAGAACCAGTTGAAAAGGGCGCCCCAACTTCTGCCGACCGTTTCAGTTCACGAAACGGCGCATCCTGACGTTCATTACTATTCCCAGCGCCAAAAACATGAAAAGAACGGAAGACCCACCGTAACTCATGAGCGGCAGAGGTATTCCCGTGACTGGCATAAAGCCAACCACCATGCCGATGTTGACTAGAATGTGAAAGCTAAGCACAGCCACCACACCCATCACCAGAAATGCCCCAGCGCGGTCGGGCGCCGTTTGTGCATTCTGGGTCAACCGCATCAGCACTATGAAGTATAACAGCAGAACCGTTAGAGCTCCTACAAACCCGTGTTCCTCGGCAAACGCCGCAAAAATGAAGTCGGTCTGCGGCACCGGCAGAAAAGCCAGATGCGTCTGCGATCCCTGGCTGCTTCCCCAGATCCCGCCCGACCCGACCGCAATCAGCGATTGATTCACTTGATACCCGGAGCCCTGCCGATCCGCGTCCGGATTGATAAAACTCGTCAACCGTTCCTTCTGGTATGGTTTCAACACCTTGATCCATGCCACCGGGACCAGCAAACCCATGATCGCCAGCACGATCAGCGCCTGCTTCCATCTCAGCCCACCTAAAAAAAGACCCATGATCGCCACTGGCAAATAGGTCAGGGCCGTCCCGAGGTCCGGTTGCGCCAACACCATCAGCATCGGGAAACCGACAATCGCGCCCGCCTTCAGAAAGTCCAACCACGACAGTTCCCGCTCATGCAAATCCGCAAAGTACTTTGCCACCGCCAGAATCAGGATCAGCTTCACCCACTCCGACGGCTGAAAATGGACGCCCCCCGGCATTTTGATCCAGCGCCGCGCTCCTAGATATTTCTGTCCGAAAAGAAGCACCGCGATCAGAGATGCCAGCGCTGCAACATAGATCCAGTGGGTTTGTTCGAGCAAGGCTTGATAGTTGAGCAGGCTAACCAGGAACATCGCGCCCACGCCCGCTGCAATCCAGTAGATTTGCCTGATGTGGGCTCCGGCAAATTTCGTGTGCTCGGTCGCGCTGTGAATCTGCAGCACGCCCAGCGCGCAGATCACCAGCACGAAGCCCATCAGGACCCAGTCGAAATCTCGGTAGGAAACGTAGCGCGACATGGATTCAGTCGCCCACCCCAGAACTCATTGGACGGAACTTAGGGCTAGAACTCGCGGCGAGAACTAGCCCGCAACAAGATCACGGGCAGGAACTCGACGGGCACGCGGGACTCACCGGAGGTTCCGACCGTGTCAATATCCAGATCGCAGCCCCGCCAATCACGGCCAATCCGCCGTAGACGACCGGCGGCGAACTCATGATTCCTCCACCTGCCGCTGGCGCTGCCCCAGTTCCGCGGCGACGTTTTTTCTTCTTTTTCTCGGTATCGGTTGTGTCGTCGCGTGTGGTCTGCTGCCCCTGGGTCACCGTTGTCGTTCCCTTGTCGTCTTGCACCGTCAGGTCGCCCTTGTTGGCCGCAATCTGTACGCGCCCGTCCACGTCGGTCACCTGAAACTCGGTCCACGTATTGGCCGCTGGCTTCACCGTCACTTCGCCCGCGCGCGCCGCCAGTCCGCGCGACGTCGTCACGCGCACTGCGCCATGCTCAAGCTCCACTGCCGGCCCCTCAAATTTCACCAACGAATCTGCCAGCACCATCACGCTCGATCCATTCGATTGAATACTGGCCGTCGAATCAGGACGCGTCTGCAACATGTCTCCCGAGAACACCGCCGCTGATTTCGGCACCTCGCTACCATTTAGCCAAGCCGCACCATTTGTGTACAACATGGCCGACGCCGTCTCTCCCGCCAGCATCACTTGCGCCGGGAACAGGATCAACAGCAAACAGCACACAGCAGACCGAAACGCTGACTGTGACATGGTTCGGATGACTCCCGCATTTCTGGATTTTAGTTATCGTAAGCCTCTAGAGGGTTGCCGGTCAATTCGTTTTGTTCGCGCCCGTGTACTCCTGAGTCACTGCCGGGCCGCCGCGGTTCGCTCATGGCCCGGGTCGACGACAGGATTCCCCAGAAACATCTCGCCATCCACGCCCTCAACTTCCACATCGAGCCAGCGGTTCGCCGCATGATGCCCGGAAATTTTCATCTTCAGGTAATTGTCCGTCAGCGCCTCGGTGAATTCCGCCTCTCCCGATTGCAGTGTGATCGCCTCGACCACCGTCCTCACCTGAGAGCGCATAAACGCCCCTTTCTTCTTTGATGCAATTTCGCGCAGCACGCGGTTTCTTTCCCGAGCCACTGCTACGGGAACCTGCCCAGGCTGCTCCGCTGCCGGCGTTCCTGGACGCGGCGAATATGTGAAGACGTGCAGATAAGTGAACGGCAGCTCTTCGATCATGCGCCGCGTCTCGTCGAACTCCGCTTCCGTCTCGCCCGGAAATCCCACCATCACATCGGCGCCGATCGCCGCCGTTGGCATGGACGTTCGAATCTTCCGGATCTTTTCACGGTAATGCCACGGCCGATACTTGCGATGCATGCGCCGCAGCACGGCATCGCTTCCGGACTGCATCGGCACGTGCGCATGCTTGGCAATCCGCCCAGAAGCCGACACCAACCCGATCAGGTCATCGCTCCAATCCATGGGCTCGACCGAACTGATCCGCAATTTCTCAAGAGACGTCCGGTCAAGGATGGCGCGAATGAGAACTTCGAGTCGCCGGTCGTCAGTCGTTGGTTTTAGCTGAGAGCTGACAGTCAAGAGCTGAGAACTGCCCTCCAGATCCCGCCCCCATCGCCCCAAATTAATCCCCGAAATTACTACCTCGCGATAGCCCGCCTCCACCAGCGTTCGCACTTCCGCGATGACGCGCTCTTGCGGCAGCGAACGGCTCCGTCCCCGAACATACGGAATCACGCAGAACGAACAGCGGTTGTCACATCCGTCCTGGATCTTCAGGTTTGGACGCGTCCGCTCGTTTGCCGCCTCAAATACCGGAGCCGCCAATAGTTCGGTATGCGCAAAAATATCCCCCACAAGGACATTGGCGGCCGGATTCCCGGAAACGTGATCCTTAGAAAGTTGCCCCAGAGAAAGTTGTACCAACGGGACGAACCCGGGACTTGAGGATGAACCAGCAGCGGGAAAAGAAGAAGAAGTCGCAATCTCCGCCGCCTGGTGCTTGTGCGAATTACCCACCACCCACGTTACACCCGGCAGCGCCGCCAGTTCTTCCGGTGCTCGCTGCGCGTAGCAGCCTGTCACCAGAATGCGGCAATCGGGATTCACCCGCTGCAGTCGCCGTATCGATGCGCGGGCATCTTTATCGGCACCCTCGGTCACCGTGCAGGTGTTCAGCACCACAATTTCCGCGTCGCGAGCCGCCCTGGCGCGCTCCAGTCCTCGCTCGAGAAATTGCCGCTCCAGCGCGGCCCCATCGGCTTGCGTAGCACGGCAGCCGAAATTCTCTATGTAGAAGCGAGCCACGTTCCTAATACTAAACCACCGGATGCCGCGGCAGATGCTCCCGTGATCGCCGCATGAAGGTCGCTGCGAACTCTTGCCGCGGTGCTCGGCGCAAGAAGCCAGCCGCGACGCCGGACGACCATCCCGCTGGCCCGCTTCCCAAAGTTCAAAGAATGATCAGGCGCTCGCGGTCTGCCGCCCGTGCTGAAAACACTCGCGGCACAGCACCGGACGTCCTTGGGTCGGCCGGAATGGCACCGTGGTCTCTTTCCCGCACTGCGAACAGTTTGTCCGGGTCTCCGTCTTCGCGTACGAATGCCCGCGCGATGGTCCGTGCGAGGTAGCTCCAAGCACTGCCACTCGCTTGCCCTTGCAGTTCTTGCAGCGTTTGGGTTCGTTCTTGAACTGCTTGTCGTGGAAGAACAGCTGTTCACCCGCTGTGAACACGAAATCCGTGCCACAATCGATGCACTTTAAAATCTTGTCCTGGTATTCCATTGAAGAGGCGCTCCCATTCCGCGTCCCTGCTCTGCACGGGAGACCCGAATAGGGAAGGATCCGGTTCACATCGTGGGCAGGGGATTTACATCCCCCTCATGCTGACCCCTGGATTCGGCCCGCCATACGGTGTGCACCGCATGGTTACTGATTTACCGCTACTGACTTACAGATTAAGACAACTGCGGGGAAACTCGAATCTTTCGCTTCGAACAATTTCGATCTGAACTATTTTCCAGTGTGAGTTTCGAGTGCGAAGAACGGGCCGTTCCCACCAGTGAACGGCCCGTTTTCCTTAGTCCTGTTCCTTGCGTGCTTTCTTGCGGCTGCGCTTGCGAGCCAGCGCTTCTTTTACTCGCTTCCTCTCGCCGGGCTTCAGGTAAAACGAGTGACGCTTTACTTCCTTAATAATGTCCTCGGTTTGCACCTTCCGCTTGAACCGCCGCAGCGCGTTTTCGAGGGATTCACCCTCTTGAAGTCGAACTTCCGCCAACGGACTACACCCCCCCTCGCCCCAAACTGGACTCGTTAGTTATGGCAAGCATTGCTGTCTTAAGTCAAGTAGATTATGAAAAATTTTTCACCTTGCTCAAAAGTTCCGCCGCATCGACAATTGCATCCGTCGCGGAGCAAATGAGCTCGCCGGCCTCAAGAAACTTGTAGGTTGTTGATAATAAGCGGGATAGTAAGATCCTCCCGCGGATTGCGAGTACTTTACGAACGTTCCCGCTGAATTATAGTAGCCGTTGCCGGTCACTCCATACCTCTGATTGTCGCGATTGAACAAATTGAAGGACTCCCCGGTCAACTCCAGACGATACCGTCCGCGCAGATTCATCTTCCATGCCACCCTCAGATCCATGGTCGCGTTAGTCCGGACCGAGCAGTGCATTGCGTCCATACTTCGACAAACGGTCATTGCTCGTGTTCCCGTCCTGGCTCGTGTTCCCGTCCTGATTCGGATCGCCCGACACCGTCGCGTTCGTTGGGCGCCCGCTGCCGTACGTCATGATGCCCGAGATTTTCCAGTGATTGAACATCGCCGCTAGAACTTTCTGCCCTGCGTCAAACGGATTCGGCTCCTTGATCGCTGAAATCGTCAGCCGTTGCCTCTGATCCGTAACGCCCGACGCCCGCTCACTCTGTGTTGAGTACGAGTTCTGGACCGTTGCCGGCGCTCCCGCCACCAGAGCGTCCTGTCCACTGTCGATCGCGTGCGCCCACGTATATGCCTGCCGGAAATACATCCCCCCGGCCGCCATCCGTTTGTGCAGCGACACCGTCATTCCGTAATAGACGCTCGAGGACGCACTCTCAAACTGATTGATTGCGCCCAATTGCGATAGCGGGCGATTGACAAGTGTTGATACACGGCGGAAACGGACATAGGACAACGTCCCTGTAACACCATGGGCGAGTTCCCGCTCCAGACTCAGACTTCCCTGCTGCACCCGCGGCGTTTTAAAGGACGGTGAAAACGCCGCAATCTCGCTGGTCGCATACTGCTTCCAGGCATCGGGCAGCGTTGCACGAGACCGGGCCCCGCGGACAGTTAACGGCCGCATTCGGATAGGAGGGAAATACCTGCTGCTGGTAGAAATTCGTACTATCCAGGGAAAGAAAGCTGTTGGTCAGTCCATTGTTATTCATCACCGCCGACTCATAAATCTGCGGAATGCGAGGATAGAAAATTCCAAAGCCCGCCCGCACCATCAGCGGCCGGTCGTCGCCGATCGCGTAACCAAGTCCCACCCTCGGCGCGAAATTCTTCTCTTGCAACGGCGTCTTCCCCTGCGCCGGCCACAACGGGTTACTTACCATTTCCCGTCTTCGAGAACGTCTGCACGTCGTAGCGCTCGCTCACGCTCAAGGTGAAGTGGGGCACCCGTGGACGCGTCCTGCCCCCAAGCCACGGAAGCCGCAAGAATGAATTGAAAGAGAAGTATCCAGAAGACATTGCGACTCGTAGCCAGAGACGGCTCACTGCGGCGGCACATAGTAATCCTCCCGTGTCCGGACTTCGGCATCGGGAGGCGATTCCAGAGACCCTGCCAATCTGTATACCACCGTGCGTCTCACCCGAATGTGACGCACGCACCTGCAATATGTTCGTTTATCTTCGGCCTTTGGTCGGTGGTCGTTGGTCGCTTGCCAGCGGCCGGCAATGATTCACGATAGTAACCACCCATTCCTTGCTGCCCCAGACACTGCGCCGCCGCCTTTGCCTCTCCATCCCCATCCCATGTGCAACTCTTTTCACTTGGGGATCACCCTGGCCCTTGCAAGCAATTGATAATTATGTGCAATTAACTTGGTCATGAGGTTGCATTTTAGGAATACATCGGGCGATCCCCTCACTGAAACGTGAACCGCAACCGAGTAAGTCGGAAAGTAACTTCAGTAACCAGAGGAGCTCGCACCATGAAAAACCGCAAGAGGAATCAGAAAGGCTTTTCGCTAATCGAGTTGCTGGTCGTCGTCGCAATCATCCTGATCGTCGCCGCGATCGCCATCCCGAACCTTCTTCAGGCGCGTGTCGCCGCCAACGAAGCCTCCGCCGTCGCCTCGCTGCGCACCATCAACACGGCGATGATCACCTACAACAGCAGCTATCCGACCGTCGGCTTCGCGCCTACGCTCACGGCGCTCGGTGGCACCAATTGCGATTCGCCCGATGAGACCAGCTCTTGCCTCATCGACACTCAGCTCGCCGCCGGCACCAAGAGCGGATACACCTTCAACTCCACTGGCATCGGCTCCGCACCCGCCGGCCAATACTTTGCAGTCGGATCACCCATCTCTGGCAGCGGCAACCGCAGCTTCTGCTCCACTGAAGATGCCGTAATCCACTACGATTCGACCGGCTCCGCCATCGCCGATCACGATTCCTGCATCGCCCTGACGCCGCTCCAGTAATCACCTTCCGGTAGAGACGGGGCTTGCCCCGTCTCACTCCGCGGCAGGAGACGCGGCAAGCCGCGTCTCTACGGGGAAACAGAGATCCTTTTAAAACTCAATGTGCTGGAGCTGCCGCAGGAGCCGCGGGCTTCGTGCCGAAGTCCACCTTCGGCGTCGCTCGCGAAGCTTCGGAAGCCTGGAAGTATGCTGGGTTCTGCTTGTAGCCCGTAAATCCCGCATACAAACTGTTCGGAAACTGCAGCACATAGGTGTTGTAATCCTGGAGCGCGTCGTTATACCGCTTGCGCTCGACGGCGATCCGGTTTTCCGTCCCCGCCAGCTCATCTTGCAGGCGCAAAAAATTCTCATTCGACTTCAGCTGCGGATAATTTTCCACAATCAGCAGCAGCCGACCGATCGCTCCATCCAACTGGCCGTTCGCGGCAATCTTATCGGACGGAGTCTGCGCCGAAAGCAGCGCCGACCGCGCCTTCGCGATGTCACCAAACACTGTCACTTCCTGCTGTGCATATCCCTTCACCGTCTCCACCAGGTTCGGAATCAAATCCGCGCGCCGTTGCAGCACGATGTCCACTTGTGACCATGCCGCTTTTACCGCCTGATCCTTCGCCACCAACTGATTTTTCACTGCCACGTACTGTCCAAACAATGCCAGCACGATCACCACCAGCACCACCAGTACAATCCAGCCCTTGCTCATATCACTCTCCTGAAAACAAAATTTTCTTTCCGGTGGAGCGCCGGGCGTCCCCGCCCGGCCGCACTCGACTCTGACGGGCGAGACGCCCGTCGCTCCACCGTAGAACTCATCACGCCGCCTGATCCAACATCTTGTCTACCGCCGCCGTCACCTGTTCCACCAGCGTCAGATAGCGCGCAAACATCTCATCCACCTTCGCGGCCTTCCGATCTTTTTTACGCTCTCTAATATCCAGCAGCCCACCAAACACGCTCGCATCAATCGCAAGCTTTCCTGCAAGCGCAGCTGCCGCTTCCCTCTTCGATCCTGACCCCGCTCCCGCATCACCCAATGCAATCAGCGCATGACGGAACAGCGTTCCAAACGCCGGCAGCGACCGCAGCAACAGTTCCCACTTCGCCTCCGTATTTCCTGTCACCAGCAGCAAGCGCTGCCGCAGCAGGATCGTCTTCTCCCGCAGCTCATACTCCACCTGCGCCCGATGCAAACGCATCGGGATTTCCAACGTCTTCAGTACATCTTCTCCCCACAGCACGCGATAGTGCCGCCGCATGTCCAAAAATTCGATGGAAAAAACATCGGCCGACCGCCGCATCTCTTCGGCGCTCATCAGCAGCGGCGCGCGATGCTTTTGCTTCCCCCACCACTCGATCGCCGGAGCCAGCGCCTCAATCGCAGCGAAAGAAGTCTCGCCGAGCACGGAGAGCAGATTCACGTCCGAGTAGTCGGCAACATAGTCTCCCGCCGCCGCCGACCCATAAAGAATCGCCGCCAGCAGATTCGTTCCTGCCGCCGCCCGCATCCGTTCGACAAACTCGCTAACCAACTTTTCTGGAACCATTCGGCGCCTCTCACCCTCTTGCAGCTACCGCTCTACCAACTGCCACCCGCCCCGCCACCGCCGGTACTCCCGCCGCCAAACCCGCCAAATCCGCCGCCGCCACCACCACCGCCAAAACCTCCACCACCATATCCACCATCCCGCCCGCCACCCATGTTGTTCAACAGCACGCCCCATAGCAACCCGGACCAGAATCCAGATCCGCCGCCGCGCCCGCCACCGCCGCCCCGAAATATCGCTCGCAAAACGAAAACCGCAATAAAAAAGAGAATGAAGATTACAACCAGCGCCGCCACGCCGCCGCCCGGTGAAGGTGGCTGGCGAGTCGGGGCCAAAGGGGGCTGATTGTCCAGGGTCACACCCGCATCCTGCGCAATCACCGAGGCCACACGCGAAGTCATCAACGTGACCGCTCCGGCATAATCCCCGCTTCGCAGCAAGGGCACCATCTCCCGGCCGAACCCGCCTACCTTCCCATCCGGAAGAATCGGCTCCAGCCCGTATCCCACCGTAGTCCAATATTTGCGATCCTGAGTCGCCAGCAGGATCAGCACCCCGCGATCCTTCCCTTTCGCCCCGATCCCCCACTTTTGATACAGCGCCACCGCGTAACTGACTACGTCCTGCCCATCCAGGGACTTCACTGTCACAACGGCGATCTGTGCGTGCGCCTTCTGTTCCACCTGAAAACAAAGATCGTTCAACCGCGCCTGCGTGGCCTTATCCAGAACGCCGGCAAAATCATTGACGTAATTGCTGGCACGCAAAGAAGCAATGGGCTCCGCCGGAACCCGCACAGACGCCCCCAGCACAATCCACGCCAGCACGATCCAAAGGATTGCCGAAACTTTCGCCAGCCGCTTCATTCGGGGAAAATTGTACAGGAGTGCAGACCGCGAGAGGTTATGGACTGCAAACGAACTACGAGGCGACGCCGCGCGCACTCAGCCGCTCCGCGGAGCGCGCTTCTTCTTCGTCCCCGTATTCTTTTCCACTCGAAGCTTCCAAGCCGTGCGCAGAGCTCCAATCAGCACCTCCTCGTTCGCTTTCGCCAGCCGAATGTGGGTACTCCCCATCCGTCCCCATCCACCAGGAATGGGCAGGAAGACTTCCGGCAGCTCTTGAACAAATTGCGCTTGCAGCTCCGGTGTGAGCATCAAGTTGCCGTAACCTTTGTCCTCGGCGGCCAGCGTGGCGAAGATCCTGCCTCCCACACGGAAGTCAGCTGCCCCCATGTGTGAACCTTCCTCCGCCGTTTCGAGGCTTAGCGCAATCCTGCGGAAATCTGATGGCTTCATCACGAATACTCCACTTCGTAGTCAAGTGTGCCGAACTGATTTTATGGCTCTTCCTCTCTTTTATCCCCTCGGCTGTCGTGGTATGTTGACTTTTCATCTTGCGAGCAGCGAGCTACATCTAACGAAAACATGATCCGCTCCTACAAAGGCGTCACTCCCCAATTCCCCGACACCTCCTACGTCGACGACTCCGCCCAGCTCATCGGCGACGTCATTCTTGGCGAACACTCCAGCATCTGGATGAACGCGGTCCTCCGCGGCGACGTCCACCAGATCCGCGTGGGCCACTATTCCAACATTCAAGACAACTGCGTCCTCCACGGCATGAAAGAACAATACGGCGTTTACGTTGGTGACTATGTCACCGTAGGCCACAACGCCATCCTCCACGGATGCACCATCGAAGCGCGCTGTCTCATCGGCATGGGCTCGATCATTCTCAACGGCGCCGTCGTCGGATCCGGCTCCATCATCGCCGCTGGTACCCTGCTCCCCGAGAAGACGATTGTCGAGCCGAATTCACTCTGGATGGGTTCCCCGGGAAAATTCCGCCGCCAGCTCGAAAAGGAAGACGAGGAAATAATCCTTCGCTACGTCGACAATTACCTGGGCTACAAGAAGTCGTACTTGGTGGAGAGAAAAAGCTCTTAGCTTGAAGTTCGCAGCGTTGTCGTAATTGAATGACTTCCGGCTACGCATGCCCGCGGATAACCAATCAAGTAAGTAATCGGCGCTTTCCCACTCGAATGCTCGCCTATCTCCCACTGATATTCGCCGGCTGTCACTGTGTCGACAATCTCACGCAGTTCCTGTGGCCGATATGTCCGAAGGCAGGACACCACTCCATCGAACAAGAAGACCAGGGGAATGATGGGAATCAGATACGTCCAGAGCAACCGTGACCAGCGGAACGGACGAATCCATGGAGTGCAGACGAACGGCATGAGCGCCCAGGGAAACATCAGTCCGATAGTTAACGGAGCACGCCTCGTTATCTCAAATATGCCGATGCCTTCGCCGGCATCGGCAGCATTTTGAAGTATGGCGCGGGCGTCTTCCGGCGAGAAGTGATGAAACGACGTGAACATCGTTCGAAACCCCCTCAATTCAGAAGGAACTTTCATCGCGTCAACCGAGCTCGGATAGTAAGTAATTTTCGCTGAAGGTTTTCCAGCATTTTCGAGTGCTCTAAGATTTGGGTATTTATCGGTGAGCCAAATGTGCGAAATCTGAAGACCCGGCGCGTCCCCCTGCAGCTTTTGAGATTGGAGATTTCGAGAAAGCTCTAACCACGGTCCTCCACCGCCTGAACACAGATCGACAACCGAGCAGCTCCCAAGAGAATCAAGCACGCCCTGCAGCAACGGAGCGATGGGGGCGTAGGCCTTTGCGAGATTTAACCCAAACTGAAGCGCATCTGTAATTTCATCTCGAAGAGATGACGGCACCCACGGTTGTTCATGGAGTTCGATGAACTGTACGCGACGCATGGCAACTCGGCCTGCAAGGCTGCGGAAACATTCCGGTTGCGTAACAGGGTGTCGTATCAAGGCATGGTATCAGGCTTTCCTATTTTCACCGGACCGGCTGCGCCGAGGAGCCAAATAGGATCCGCATCTCCTTCTTTCCGCAGTTCATCCCTCGCTTGCAGAGCCATTCCGAAATCTAACTCTGGCCTTCTATCTGCTGGTCATATTTGTCGAAATCAGATTTTCGAAATCAGATTTTCATTGACAGTCAGCTCCCGCAGACTCATACTTGCGGCCTCTCCCGAAAGCTGCGCCATTCTGCGCGGAAGGTTCGGCACCCAAACAAGGTTCGGCACCCAAACTAAATATAGGCACGTAGCCGACCTCGGGCCCCTGATTCCGTGGCACAGGAGGTCTCTCATGACCCGCAAATTCACTCGCAACGCCAGCGCTCTCCGTGGTATCGCTCCATTCATCGCAGTTCTGACCGTGTTGATCGCTCTGGCTGCCCTAGCACAGACAAGAGGAGCAAGCCAGGCGTTTGGGAAATCACACACCGCGCCCATGCGCGGTAGCGCCGTGCCTTCGAACGCGGGACCGCTGGATTCTGGCACGCCTCTTTTCCTGCCCGCGGTCGCATACGACTCGTACGGTTTCTTTAGCAATTCGGTTGCGGTCGGTGATCTCAACGGCGATGGCAAACTCGACCTACTCGTGGGAAGCCGATCGCGCAGTGTTAATGGTCTGGTAGGAGTGGTCAATGTTCTGCTCGGGGTAGGGGACGGGACCTTCCAGGAGAAGGGATTATACGGAACAGCAGGCTTAAATGCTAACGTAGCCCTCGCCGACGTGAACGGTGATGGAAAGCTCGACATGCTTGCTTCCGGATGCGCCTACAAGGACTGTTTTACCGGTGTTGCAACCGTCCACACGGGAAACGGAGATGGCACCTTCGCAGGCGGCAGCTACGTCTTCGGAACGGGTGGGATGTTTCCCAGTTCGCCGGCGGTCGCCGATTTTAACGGCGATGGCAAGCTCGACTTGGTTGTGGCCAATTGTGGCAACGGGTGCAACACCGGAACGGGAACGGTGGGTGTTTTGCTAGGTAACGGCGATGCCACCTTCCAGACAGCGGTAACCTACAGCACAGGCGGGGTCGGTGCTCACCAGGTAATAGTGGCGGATCTGAACGGCGACGGCAAACCAGACCTGGTAGTACCCAACTCCTGCGCCAGCGGCAGCAACTGCTCGTACGGTCCCGGCTTAGTTGGCGTGCTGTTGGGCAAAGGCGACGGGACCTTCCAGGCAGCAGTAACCTATGGCTCTGGCGGCGACTACGCCTTCTCCGTTGCGGTCGCCGACGTAAACGGCGACGGAAAACTCGACCTGCTGGTCGCGAACTTTTGCGGCAATACTACCTGTTCCACGCCCGGCCCGTTGGGAGTGCTGCTGGGTAACGGCGACGGCACCTTCCAGCCGGTAATCGCCTACAGCTTGGGCGGGCCGGCTCTCGGCCAGATTAAGCTGGCAGACGTGAACGGGGACGGCAAGCTGGACATAGTAACAACTTCCGGTAGTACGAACGCGATGGTGCTGCTGGGTAACGGCGACGGCACATTTCAGGCACCGGTCTTTTACGGCACGGGCGGATATGGTGCGAATGGGCTAGCGGTCGCAGACGTGAACGGCGACGGCCGACCTGACGCAATTGTCACAAACGGGTGTTTCAACACCAACCCCAACTGCCCGCACGGCTCGGTAGGGGTACTTATGAACGATACGGGCCCCCATAGCCCGACAACAACCTCACTGGTCTCAAACGTGAACCCGGCGGCGGTCAACCAACAAGTCATCTATACAGCTACCGTGACGAACCAATCCGGCGGACCGTTGACAGGAACAGTAGCGTTTAAGCACGGCACGTCGGCGACCACGGTCAAGTTGGTTGGTGACCAGGCAGTTTACAGAGTAACGTATTCAGGATCGGGCACCCACTTAATCACGGCCACTTACTCCGGCGATGCGGATAATGCCGCCAGCACATCCGCCACGCTAACAGAATATGTGGGCCTTGCGCCGACAACAACGACGTTGACAACATCGGGGTCGCCTTCTCATGTCGGGCAGCCCGTGACCTTTACTGCGGCAGTGAAATGGACCTACGGCACCGTCCCCGATGGCGAGCTGGTCACGTTCTTCGACGGCACAACCACAATCGGAACCGGTACCACCGCGAGCGGTGTAGCAACGTTTACAACCTCTTCGTTAACCGTGAAAACGCACACCATCAAGGCAACCTACTCTGGGGATGCAAAATTCAAGCCGAGTTCTGGAAAGGTTACCCAGGTGGTGCAGCCGTGACATAACGACAACCCTGAAGCAGTCGGTACGCACCCGATCACCGCTCAGTACTTGGAGGATGCTGTCTCCGCGAAGAGCAGATCGGTACGTAGCCGACCCAGGGCCCCTGATTCCGTGGCACAGGAGGTTTCCCATGACCCGCAAAGAACTCGCAACACTGGCGGTGGTATCGCTCCGTTCAGGCGAATTGGTGACCTTCTACGACGGAACCACAACTTTGGGCTCGGTGGCGCTGGCGGGAGGAACGGCGGCGTTCACGACCTCAGCACTGTCGGCAAAGACACATACCGTCAAGGCAACCTACGTAGGGGACGCGACCTTTAAGCCGAGTACCGGGACCGTTATGCAAGTGGTGAATAAGTCCCCGACGACCACAACCCTGAGTTCAAGTCCGAATCCCTCGCAATTTGGGCAGAAAATTAGGTTAACTGCGCATGTAACGAGCGCTCGGGTCCGGCGTCAACCGGTAGAGTAAAGTTCCTGGACGGAACAATTGGGCTTGGATCAGCGACGCTGAGCGGCGGCATAGCCAAACTTACCAAGTCCACACTCGCTGTCGGTACGCACCCGATCACCGCTCAGTACTTGGGGACGCTGCCTCCAACAAAGCACATCTGCCGTCGTGAATCAGGTGGTGCAATAGGATGCGATGAGCGGGCAGCCCGCTTTCCAGTCTTCTCTCTAATTGAAGGCTGGCTGCTCGCGTTTTCTCGGACGCAGGGTCGAGGCTCATTCGTCCGGAATCGAGCATCGTGTAGTGGGGGCGGGTCGATTTAGTTCTGCAACCTGACCTGCGACTTCTTTCAATCGTGACTGCGGTTTCCGTTCCGGCGGCTTCTTCTGTTCTCTCCTGGCGGCAGAAAAACCATAAAAGCACACTAAGACGCAGCCGCCGCCAGTGTTCCGCTCTTCCTCGCGCCTGCACTGACCAACTCCGGTAAAGGTCCGGCGCAATCAATGTTTGGCCTTCCCCTCTCTTATACATGCACAACTCACCCAGATCCGCAAAATGCCAATTCAACGTTAAACTAATCAAGTCCCACAATGACACCAGGATGACAAGTCTCACGCCCAAGGGCTTGGCGAACGATCAAACGGCGAACGACCAATGACCAGCGACCAGCGACCGACTATCAAATCTCCCCGAGGAACCCGCGACCTTCTCCCGCCCGAAACGGCGCTCTGGAACTTCGTTGAAGCCGCCGTCCGCGACGTCTTCCGCGCCTACAATTTCCACGAAATCCGCACGCCCATCTTCGAGTCCACCGAACTGTTCGCCCGAGGCGTTGGCGAGGAAACCGACATCGTCACGAAAGAAATGTTTACCTGGGAGGATCGCGGCCGCGCCGAAAGCGATAAAGGGCAATCCCTGACTCTGCGCCCCGAAAACACCGCGGGCATGGTCCGCGCCTATATTGAGCACAAACTCTGGGACCGCGGCCTCAACAAGCTCTTCTATATAGGACCGCAATTCCGCCGCGAGCGTCCGCAAAAAGGCCGCTACCGCCAGTTCTATCAAATCGGAGCGGAAGTCATCGGCCCCGCCACCGCCGGCAGCCAGTCTCCCGCGAGAGACGCGGAAATTCTCGAACTCCTGGCCACGCTGCTCGATCGCGTAGGCATCACCAACTGGACGCTCGAACTGAACTCCGTCGGCTGCCCCGCTGACCGCGCAAAATTCAACGAAGCTCTCCGCCAGGCGCTCGCACCCGTAGTACAAAAAATGTGCGTCGACTGCCGGCGCCGAGCCGTAACCAATCCGCTGCGAGTCTTCGACTGCAAAGTTCCAGAAGACCAGCCCATCATAAAAACCCTACCCACCATCACCCAGTTCCTGGACGAAGCCTGCCGCGTTCACTACGACGAAGTAAAAACAATCCTGGACGCCGTCCAGATCCCGTACGTCGAGAACCCTCGCCTGATGCGGGGACTCGATTACTACACCAGCACTGCGTTTGAATTTACGCATGGTGCCCTCGGTGCGCAGAACGCGATCCTCGGCGGCGGACGATACGACGGGCTATCGGAAGCACTTGGCGGGCCGGCGGCTCCGGGGATTGGATTTGCTATCGGAGAAGATCGGCTGGTGCTTTCGCTGACCGAGTCGGCGGAGTCGGTCGTGCGGTCTTTCGTGCGCAAACCCGACGTGTACATTGCTCCGCTCGGCGCGGGAATGAATCGCGAAGCCGCGCGCGTGGCTCGCGAACTGCGGCGCCACGATCTGGTGGTCGACCTCGGCGACGAATCGTTTCGCTTAAAAAAGTCGTTCGAGGTGGCCGACAAGATGGGAGCGCGTTACATCCTCATCGTCGGCGAGAACGAAGTGGCGGCCGATGCCTTCGCGCTCAAGCATCTGGCGTCCGGAGAACAGGTCACAGTTCCGCGCCCGGAACTGGCGCAACGGATTTTGCGGAAGTAGCTTTTGGCTTTGAGGTCCTCTGTGATCTCTGTGTCCTCCGTGGTCAAGGCGTTTAGATTTCTACCACAGAGGTCAAGGGGGGAACACACGGTAAATCTATTTCTCTTGGAGGCGATCATGCGCAGCGTTCTTTTACCGTTGGGCACGGTTCTGATTAGCGTGACCCTGGCTCTTTCTCAAACTCCATCTTCCAAGCCGGTCTCCCCCTTCGACCAGCAACTCATCGATCAGCAGAAGCAGTTCCTGCAGGCGGCCCAGGCCAAACAAGCAACCGTGGTCGACCGCGCCGTCGCGGACGATTTCCAGGGCATCGCAACGAACGGCGACTTCTACGACAGAAGTGAAGTCGTCGAATCCGCGGAAAAGGGGATGCCCAAGGACACGCGAGCCTACGATTTCCACGTCGTCAAACTGAATGATGATTCAGCCGTCGTCGCCTACAACCTGATCGTCCCCGGAGAACACCCGCGCTATCGCCACATGGCCGACACCTGGGCAAGAATCGACGGCCAATGGAAACTGAAATTCCGCCAGATCACGCCCAACCTCTGGAGCGCAAACGATCTGGATTAGCGCGGAAAGTGTCAGCTACCGGACTACTGATCCCGTTGACTTGCGCGTTCCGGGTGTCTACCATCGGCTGCCGGGTATAGATCACTTCGGCTTTCGCAGTAAATTCACTTTCAGGAGGCGTTCTCTATGAAGCGTACATCAAAAGGTACATTGGGCCTCTTCATCGCGACTTTCATCGCCAGTCTGCTGCTCAGCGCCATGGCTTCCGCGCAAATGCAAATGCCAAAGCCTGGCCCCGAGCACAAAAAACTCGACTACTTCACCGGTACCTGGGCTTGCGACGGCGATGTGAAGCCTGGGCCCATGGGACCGGGCGGGAAAATGAGCAACCCCCAGGACGCCGAGTGGATGGAGGGCGGCTACTTTGTCGTCATTCATTCCCAGATGAAGAGTGCTTCCATGGGTAACGGTAGCGGGATTGCCTTTTTGGGGTACGATCCCGACGAAAAGAAGTACACCTACAACGAGTTCAACAGTATGGGCGAGGCCGTTGTGTCCAAGGGGACTGTGGATGGCGACGCCTGGACCTGGATCGGCGACATGAGACCGGCTGGTAAAGGCCGCTTCAGCGAGAAGATTCTGTCGCCGAGTTCTTACACGTTCAAGTTTGAGATGTCATCTGATGGCACCAACTGGACCCCGGTCATGGACGGTAAGTGCACGAAGAACAAATAGAAGTACCACGTACCCAGTACCCAGTAAAACGACATAGTTCGGGCTGCCAAACTCTGGTTCTGGCAACTGGGTACTGAGTACGGACTTTCCGCCATTTATAATCCTCGTTTCGTATAATCTTCGTTTCGGCTCACCACGGTAATTTCAGCTAGACAAATTTCAGCTGGACAAGGCGAAAACGTGCTCGATTTCTTAGGCGACCTCAGGCGAACTCATATGTGCGGGGCTCTTCGGCTCTCGGAAGCGGGCAAGAAAGTTGTGCTCATGGGATGGGTCAACCGGCGTCGCGACCTGGGCCAGATCATCTTTGTCGACTTGCGCGACCGCACCGGGGTGACGCAAGTCGTGTTCAACCACGAACTGAATGCATCCGTTCATCAGAAGGCGGAAGCGCTGCGCAACGAGTTTGTGATCGCGGCGATCGGCACGGTCAAGCGGCGCGATACCGACACCATTAATCCCAATATCCCAACCGGAGAAGTCGAGTTGGTAGTGGAAGAGCTACGTATTCTGAACGTGTCGAAGCCGTTGCCGTTTCTGCCCTCGGACACGGCGCTCGCGAACGAGGAAATGCGATTGAAATATCGCTATATCGATTTGCGGCGCGATGCCATGCAGTTCAACATCGAGTTGCGGCACAAGGTGGCGCTCGCCATCCGAGACAACCTCGCTTCGCAGGGCTTCTTCGAAATCGAAACGCCGTTCATGACGCGTTCCACGCCCGAAGGGGCGCGCGATTATCTTGTCCCCAGCCGCGTGCAGCCGGGATCGTTCTACGCTCTGCCGCAATCGCCGCAACTATTCAAGCAGATATTGATGATCTCGGGCTTCGACAAATATTTCCAGATCGTGCGTTGCTTCCGCGACGAAGACCTGCGCGCCGACCGTCAGCCGGAATTCACGCAGATCGATCTTGAGATGTCTTATCCGCAACCAGAGCGGGTTTGGGAGGTGGTCGAGAGCTTCTTGACTGCGGCGTTCAAGGCGGCGGGACACGAGATCGCGACGCCTTTTCCGCGCATGGACTTCGACGATGCGATTCGTCAATATGGCATCGACAAGCCCGACCTGCGCGTGCCGGCTTTCACTGATGTGGGCGATTGTTTTGCGGCAGCTGATCTGGAACAGTTGGCGATTAATAAGGATCTGCCGGTGATTGCGATCCGCATTCCGCGCGTTGGCGAGCTTTCGCGGAAGGAGCGCGACGACATCAAGCCGCTATTTGTCGCGAAGGGCGGAGCTCGCGTGTTCGAGGACTTTAAGCGCATCGAGACGAAGTTTCCCGAGGCGGGGGCAAGAGTTCGAGCGAAGATTCGGGAGAAAGCGCGCGCGGAAACGGGCGCAGACGCGGCGGCGGACGATCTGCTGGTGCTGGTGGTGGGCTCGGCGCAGACGGGCACATCCGGAGACGCGCATCCGGCCAGCAAGCGCAAGGTTACGCCCGCGGAACTGGCGATCTATGCCTCGGCTGGACTGCTGCGGGTGGCGCTGGCGCAGAAATATTCCGACCGGCACAAGCTTTTCCAGAAAGGCGATTTCCGCTTTCTGTGGGTGACGAACTTTCCCATGTTCGAGTGGGATGAAGGCGAGAGGCGGTGGAACGCGGCGCATCATCCGTTCACTTCGCCGCACGATGAAGACATGGATAAGCTGGAGACCGATCCGGCCATGGTGCGCGCGCTCGCCTACGACGTGGTGCTGAATGGGACGGAGTTGGGATCGGGCTCGATCCGCATTCACCGGCAGGATGTGCAGAGCAGAATTTTCCGCGCGCTCGGAATGACGGAAGAAGAAGCGCGCTCGCGTTTCGGCTTCTTCCTGGAAGCGCTCGAATACGGAACGCCCCCGCATGGCGGGATTGCGCTCGGCCTCGACCGCATCGTGATGATTCTGGCGGGAGCAGATAGTTTGCGCGAGGTAATTCCCTTCCCCAAGACCGCCGCCGCCAAGGACCTGATGATGGAAGCACCTACGCCGGTGGCGGAGGGACAGTTGCGGGAGTTAGGGATTGGGATTGTGGTGAAGAAGTAGGCGCGGGCGGCAGTGAATCCCACTCATGGCAGAGTACACGATGAGTGGGCACCCGAGGGCCAGATCACGGTTTTGAATCCTGATTTTGCGCTCCTTGTCCGTGATGCATGTGACGTGACAACAATGAGTGTGATCCGCCATAGATGAATTCGCGAGCGATGTTTCCGCCGGCATATCCCAGCAAGGTGTAGTTGCCCATTCGGAAGCCATCCTTGGCGTTGTAGCGGCTCGGATACCACGCATAGACGGCGGTCATGGTGCCGGCATACGGAGCGACTAGAGACGGGACCGAAAAGACACGATGGCCATCGTCGCCGCGACGTGTTACTAGAGTCGAAATCATGGCATGACTAAGCCGTGGAAAGAAGCCTTTGCACTCGCAGCGGTAATACAAAGTGTCTTCGCCAAAGACTTCCGCAAGCGTATAGCGCGTCGTTGTGCTTACGGCGGCGATGCCGAAATTGGAACCGAACCGCTTGCCATAAGCCTCCGCACCTTGCCGCCACTCTGGTGGAGTGTTGTCCGCCTGGTTAATGCCAGCGGATAACGCGGCGCCGAGGATGGGATAGGGGCCGATCATGTCGAAGATGTAGTTGTGGAACTTCGTTTTCTCGGTCGGACGCGTGTACGCCAGATCGGGTTGCGCCGGGGGCGTGTTTGCAACCGTGCCAGGGGAATCCGGCGGGGTGGCCGCGGACTGAGCCTTGGCCAGCACTGGCCAAGCCGCGAGGTCCGCGATTACCAACAGCAAGAGCATAAATCGGCGCATCTTCATGTCGAGATTCTCCTCGGCCAAACTGAGATCCTGCTTACGGTTCAAACAGGTTACTTCTTCATGGGGTAAATGGGCAAGTTCCGATCTGTTAACCCGTCATCCGAATTCCAAGCCAGGAAAGATGCTAGCAGAGAATCGCTTGCGGACTCTGGAGAAGTTCCCTCTCCGTCGGAACCCTGTGAGTCGCTAGTATCGAGTTCCTGGGTGCGGGAAACTGATCAGAATTGACCGTTTTTTCGCGTTATGGCCTCTACGCCGAAAATATAGGTGGAGCGCCGAAGAGGAACCGAAATGGCTCGCTCAGTGCCGGGTGAAGAATCGATTAAACTGAAGCTGCCTAGGGACGGGAGGGCACATGAGCAGAGGAAAGCTATCAAAACAGGAAATTGCAGCGGGACTGCGCAAGCTCGATGGCTGGAGCGTGGTGAAGGGAAATCTGCACCGCGTGTTCGAATTCAAGGATTTCAAGCAGGCATTCGGATTCATGAAGCGGGTCGCGCTCGCGGCCGACCGAATGAATCATCACCCGGACTGGTCGAACGCCTATAACAAGGTCACTGTCGATTTATCAACGCATAGTGCCGGCGGCCTGACAAAAAACGACTTCGAACTGGCGGGGATAATCCAGAAAATCCACGGCCAGTAATCGGGGTGGCTTCAACGCCGCAGTTATGACCCCCAGCGGCTGAAGCCGGTGCTGAAAACAATCCTGTTATCGCAGCGCTGAAGCGCTGCGCCACCCACAATCAAGAGTACGAGTTCTTCCGGGGAGGGCTAAATTTTCTTGAGCCACGGTTGGCGGAGTCTCATACGACCATCATTATCCCATTTGACGACTGCGTCATCTTCGTTCGCTTGCTCCACTGTGCCAAAATCTCCAGTCGGCATTCCGAAGTTGCCCAAACCCTCGACGCGATCTCCGGGATTCAGTTCCTGATCGGTGGCGGCGGGATCGGCGAGCGGTGGCTTCCTGGCACGGTCCGAGTCAGGTGTCGCCCCTAGGTGTGACAGGGGCGGTTCGGGAGCTTTATCCAGTTTGGGTATCGGCTGATTGGCGTTATGGGGCATATTCAATTGTTTCTTTCCAGGAGGCCTGAACAGCACTCTTGGTTGCGACTGTTATCTCTCCTCGTATAGATACAGGTCGATAGAGACAGCATAGGCTCGGCAAGAATAATTTGACTGGTCCAAACTGCACAGTTCTGGCAATTAACTTAGTTTGCTTGATTTCTTAAGCTTGCCGGCAATGCAGCGATGGATCGTCAAGTACTTTCTTCAGGCCAGGTCCCTCTAGTGCACCCGACTCGATCTCGATATGCCAATCTTCAGTCAGGACCAGCGATTGCTTCAAATCGTAATATGCGATGTGCAGCGCCGGGCCATTGAAAGAAAGGTTGCTGTATCCGTTGTAGCCAACATCAACTTCCTCGTCGCTCGGATAGCGGCGGTTATCCCAAGCGAGCCACCTACAATCCGGAATGTCCGGAGCCGCGCCGCGTTCGACGGGCATGCCGCCGTGGCCAATGCATCGCCCATATGTCTCGACGCCCTCCTTGACGCTGAACTTCTCATAGATCGCGAGCCTGTGCTCGTGGCCCCAGAACCAAATCACCGGCCGGTGAATCAGCTTCGCCAGTTGCTGCGCTGGAACTTGATACCAATCTTCAAACGCCGAGTGCGGCCCGTGATGTGACAGCAGAATCAATCCGCGTTTGTCTCCCTCCGGATTCACGGAAGCCTTCAGCCAAGCGAGCAGAGGCTCGGGAAGAGCGCAACCCGGCTTAAACGACGTCCCCTTGCGAAGCCATTTGCTCCGCCGCAGCCCGGGCACTTTCCCCCAGTCAAACCGCGTGGAATTGTAGCCTGTGTCCAGTCCGATGATGCGCCAGTGCTTATTTTCGAGGCAAAAGAAGCTCGCCCACTGTCCCGCTCCCCATTCGCTGCCGCGTTCTTTTAATCCCATCCTCGGCAGAACCATTCTCCAGTAGCCGTTCCCTTCAGCGTACATTTCGTGATTGCCATTGAGTGCGAAGCCCCCTTTCGCGCCCATCGGCCACTTTACTGGCGCATAGGGACTCGTTTTCTCTCCAAGGAAGTTTTCTCGCATCTCATTGTCGTCGCCGACGTAATACACATCTCCCAGGTGAATCGTGAAATCCGGCTCGGATTTTTCCATGGCGCCCGCAACGATTCTCGCTTCATCCGTCCCGGTGCCCCAATCGCCCGCCAGGCTGATCTTGACGCGGTCATCGATCGGATAAATACCGGTTCCTTTTCCATGCGTTGTGTAATCGCGAAACGCATGCTTCTTATGAAACCAGTATTTCGCAACTGCCGGTATCCACACAGAAAGCCGGTTGGGAAGGAAAGCCGCTAGAGGATCGTAGGTCGCGGTTGAATATGCCGTCCGCGCGGCGCGGAAGTGAGATGTAATTCTAGAATGTGCAAACCCGGTAAAGTTTCCCAGGTCCTTCCCGGAGTGTCCCTGGTCGGGCGTCCCCTGCCGGCGCTCGGCACTCTTCTTGGACTCAGCACGCATCTTAGTAGCCCATAGCGAAGGGTTATTGTAGTGTCACCGGGTTAGCCTTAACTGGTCCGCTGGTTTGGTTATCCGGTTACTATACAGCACAGTGAGAGCTCCACAAGGCTGTGCGGCGGCGGGGCCGCAACGGCGCAGAGCCCCGTCACCACACGAACGAGCGTGCCGACTCGACGGCAGCGAGATCCGCACTCTACACGACAAACATGGCTATCCCCGCTGCGAACATCGCCACTGTTGTGATCGCCACGACGGTCCATCCCAGGCGTGAACTCGGTTGGCCCTGCATCAGCTTCTTGTCCGAAGCGACGATCAGGATTGCGACGAGAAGGAAGGGGGCCAACAGTCCATTGATGACAGCTGTCCAGTAGAGCGCCTTCACAGGATTGATGCCTGCGAAGTTCAGTCCGACACCCACCCCCGTTGAAAGAAGAATGAGAGTGTAAAACGAGCGCGCCTGCTTCAACTTCTTGTTCAAGCCTTGGCGCCAGCCCAGCGTTTCCGCGAATGCGTATGCGGCTGAGCCGGCCAGCGTCGGGATGGCAAGAAATCCGACACCGACTATACCGACTGTAAACAGCGTCGCAGCGAACTTGCCGGCGAGGGGCCGAAGGGCTTCGGCGGCTTGGCGAGTAGTCTCGATGTGCGTGATGCCATGGCGGTTGAGGGTGATCGCAGTGGTCAGGATGATAAAAAACATGACCAAGTTCGAGAAAAACGTACCGACGCCCACATCCACTCGCCGCAGCTGAAGTTCTTTGACCGTTGCTCCTCTGCGTTTAGCGAGCGTACTCTGACCTGCGGCTTTTTCTTCTTCAACTTCTTCACTCGCCTGCCAGAAAAACAAATACGGACTGATGGTGGTGCCGAGAATCGCGACCAGCATCGACCATTCATCTCTGGTATTCGGCATCGACGGTACGAGGGTATCCCGCATCACCCCGCCCCAATCCGCGCCAACCACAAACGCGGTGATGGGGTACGCGAAGAGCACCAGCACCAGCCATTTGAGCACGTTCGCTATCTGATGATAACGGAGCCGAACCGTTGCCCACGAAATCAAGAATGCGAAACCCACTACAAACCAGTAGGACTTGATCCCGGACAGCATTTCAGCAGCATCCGCCATGCCTGCGAGGTCGGCGGAGATGTTAATCGTGTTGGCGGCAAGCAGAGCTACGATGAAGACGCGTAGCAGCCAACTCGGAAATCGCTGCTTGAAATTCCCGGCTAAGCCCTGCCCTGTCACCATTCCGATTCGGGCACACATCATTTGGACTGCGGCCATCAGCGGCCACGTGAGCAGTGCGGTCCAGAGAAGTTCGGTCCCAAGTTGCGCGCCCGCAACAGAATATGTGGCTATGCCAGATGGGTCATCATCGGCAGCGCCGGTGATAACGCCAGGGCCCAGCGACTTCAACAGCAATCGTGTCCATCGGGCTGGGGCGGGTGTCAGCAAGAAATAGTCGGACCGTAAAATTCCTACAAATCATAGCGCGAAGCCGTTCAATCCTGCGTATTGCGCCGTACAAATCGAATCGCCTAAATGGTCTGATGTGACCAGACATCCGTCTTCGCCGCTTCTATGATGCCTACCAGGGAAGAAGTGAGACGATCGATATAGAAGGACAGTCGAGCTTCCGTTAAAGCGTGCTCCCATGCCTTCGATGGCGATTCTGCGCGAAGTTCAACAACTCTACAAGGTGAGTGACCCGTCTGGACTTCTCTTGCGGAACAACATCCCCTGGTCTCAGAAGCACTCATCACGATCGCGGGAAACGTTCGTAACACGGCCACATTGTTGGAGGTACCGGTCGCAACGAAAGTAAGGCCGCCCTCGGGACTAGATCGCGCCAGTTCCTGACTTGCCCGTCGAAGTCTTCCTGAGCTGGGCGTTGGGATGCGGTGCGGAAGCTAGTCGTGGAGAACGACATTAAGAAGTGAACTGTGAACCTGCAGGCCGCTCCCGCCGTTATAGTTAACGAAGCCTAACTTTCTGAACTTGTTCATGAAAAAGCTGACCCGCGACCGGGTTGTACCTATCATATCCGCGAGGGTCTCCTGACTGATCTTGGGGATTACAGCCTCGGGCACGCCTTCCTTGCCGAAGTGAGCCAGCAAGAGCAGAATCCGAGCCAGTCTCTTTTCGCTGGAATTGAAGAGTTGGTCAACTAAATCTTCTTCGTATCGGATATTCCGTGCCAGCAGATATGCTACAAACAGGTCCGAGAATGTGTGTTCCCGGTGAAGCGCCAGCATCATTGCTTTCTTGTCAATTTGCAGAAGTTCGCAGTCTGTCATTGCGGTTGCAGAGCCCATGCGTAGAGGCTGTCCAGCCAAGCCCCCTTCACCGAAAAAATCTCCCTCGCCCAATATGCCCAGGGTTGCTTCCTTGCCAATCTGGGATACAACAGTGAGTCTGACCTTGCCTTCCTGGATGTAGAAGATTGAGTCAGCCGCGTCTCCCTGGGCGAAGATTGCTTGCTTCTTGGGAAAGGGCACGACCTTCCTACCCTCGCCGAGAGTGGCAAGGAATTCCCTTGGGTCGAAGGCGCGCTTTTTCTTGGCCGAGTTGGTTGCTGGCGCCAAAGGTCTTCTCCCAGAGTAGAGGTACACTTCCAAGCATTTTGGCAGAATGGTAATCACTACGATGTTCACTTTTGCTCACAATTGAAGAAAACCGCTGGCGGACTCCAAATGAGACCTGCGCGTAGCTAATGTATTGAAAATGAGCAATATTGAGCATTTTCAGCCTGTGGAAAGTTGCATTATGAGGGCGTGAAAACCAAGGAGCTTACCCTGAAGCAGATTTTATCCGTGCCTTGTCCTACCTGTGGAGCAGCGCTCGAGGAAGGTTGTGTACTGCATACCGGTGCTCGGCGCAGCGAGCCGCACCGAGATCGAAAGCTTTCCGCAGCCGAGGCCGTGGAAACGAAGGCGAGCAAACGGTTGAAATAGAATCGAATGGCCTAGAGGAGCAGGCGCGGCCGAATAACCTTCTAGCGGTGTATCCGTTGTCAGTTCGTATTGTTGCTCACCAGCTTGCCGCAGCATTCCGGTCGCCCCGGCAAACTCGATCGATCCCATCCGCCGCCGAGAGCCTGAATCAGCAGCACCGTGCTCGCCATGCGACGTCCCAGGATATTGACCTGCGTGACCTCATCCGAGAGCGCGGCAGTTTGCGCGGTGGTCACTTCCAGGTAGCTCGTGACTCCGCCTTTGTAGCGAGTGATTGAAAGATCGAGCGATCGCTGTGCTGCCGCTACCGCTTCGTCCTGGACCTGGGCTTCGTTTTCTAGAACTCTCACTGCCGCCAGATTGTCTTCCACCTGTTGGAATCCGGTCAGCACGTTCTCGCGATAAGCGGCGACCTGAAAGTCGTAAGCGGCACGCGCCTGGTCGTTGAGGGCACGGCGTCTTCCCCCGTCGAAGACAGTACCCAGGGCCGACAGTCCCACAGACCATAGCCCGCTCGGTCCAGTGAGCAGAGTGGTGATTGTGGAGCTTTCAAATCCTCCCGAACCGGTGAGGTTGACGAGTGGATAGTAGGCCGACTTCGCGACTCCGATCTGGGCGTTGGCAGCCGCTACTCTTCTCTCCGCGGCTGCGATATCGGGACGCCTTTCCAGAAGTTCCGAGGGCACGCCTACAGGAATGCGCGGCGGCGGTGCGTTGAGGGGCAGCGGGGGAAGGCTGAACTCGGCGGGAGGTTTCCCGATAAGAATCGCGACCGCGTGTTCGTACTGGGCTCGCAGCGCGCCTACATCAATCGCTGCTGCCCGGGTAGTTTGCAGTTGAGTCTTCGCCTGCTCGACTTCTACTTCGGAAGCAATCCCGCCGTCGAAACGGCTTTGATTCAATTCCAGAGCTTGCTCGTATTGCTTAACCGTAGAGTTGAGGAGTTGTTCCTCGGCGTCCAGGCTGCGGGCCTGAAAGTAATCAAGGGCAAGATCCGCGTGCATGCTCAGGTTGACGGTCGCAAGGTCTGCTGCGCTGGCTTGCGCTTGCTCCCGATAAGACTCGACCGTTTTTCGAACTCGTCCCCAGACGTCAGCCTGGTAGGAAAAGGTGAATGGCAGAACAAAGTCGTTGTAGGTGATGCCATCAAAGATGGAACTAGGGGGAGGACGATGAGCCGACACTCTGGTTCGAGTCCCTGATAGCCCGGCTGTCAGGGTCGGATAATAGTCCGCCCGATTGTAGCGAAGAGCGGCGCGCGCCTGCTGATACTGCGACTCGGCTGCCTTCAAATTCTGATTTGATACATTGACCTCGAGTTCCAATGCATCAAGCTGGGGATCTTGAAAGATCGTCCACCACGTCCCGCCAAGACTCTGGTCATTGGGTTGGGCGAGCTTCCAGTTCCCCACCTCTTTATAGGCGGGAGGGGCCTGCACCACGGGAGTGTGGTACTTGGGACCGACCGCGCATCCAGTCAACTGGAGCACTGCCAGCGCGAGCAGCGCCAGGCACGGCGCCATTTTTCGAGAGTGCTTCACTTTACATCCCCCGGCAATGTTGCCTGAACAATTTGGACTTGCTGTCCGGAAACGATCGAGTCGGGAGGGTTGACAATAACCCGATCGTCGGGCTTGAGGCCGGCGACGATCTCAATCTGATTTCCAAAATCGTGCCCCGGGGTTACGGCCGTGAGCACGACTTTCCCATCTTTGACAATGCCGACACGTAGGCCTTCCGAGCGGAATAACAGAGCGTTGACGGGAAGCAGGAAGGTGGAAGCCTGCGTCGGGACCGCCAGGTGGACCTCCGCATAAGAACCCGTGAGCAGCGTGCCCGAAGGGTTGTCCACATCGATTTCGATCAGCAGGGTGCGGGTTGTTAGATTGATGTCTTCCGAAGTGCGCACCAGTTTTCCCTGAAATTTGCGGCCCGGAAACTCAGCGAGACTAAGGTCGGCTGTCATGCCGGGTTTGATTCCTTGTGAGTATTCCTCCGGGACGTTTACGTAAACCCGCAACTTCCCGGGTTGAGCGATGTGAAAGAGATCGGTTTTCACCCCGCCACCGTTACCGGAATTGATGAGGTCGCCAATATCCGTGTTTCGAGCAGTGACAACTCCGTCGAACGGGGCATAGATCTTCTCGAAAGACTGCAGTGCCTGGAGTTGCTTAACGTTTGCGTGATTCGCCTCAACGATTGCCTTGTTGGCGTTGTAGGTGCCCGCGGCATTATCGGCGTCCTGCTGAGAAACGGCATTGGTCTTCAGCAAACCCTGATAGCGATTCCTGGTAATCTCGGCGAGCGCGAGATTGGCTTTTGCCGTATTGAGGTTGCTGAGCGATTGCTCGAGTTGCTGGTCGACTTCCGGAGTCTCGATTACTGCCAGCAGCTGTCCTTGTTTGACGTGCGCGCCGATGTCGACGTACCACTTTCTCAGATACCCATTGGTGCGGGCATAGATCGGTGAAGTGATGAATGGTTGGACATTTCCTGGGAGAACGATCTCCTGCGCGGGCGCAGTTTGCTTTGGCGACACGACAGAAACCGCAGGCAGAGCGGCTTGAGCAGTCTCCGCGCGCAGGGTTGCGCTGGCACTGACACGGGACCAGATTCCCCATACCAAGAGGGCGGCAACCGCGATCAACACAATTGCCAGGACAAGCCAATGTCTGTGCGAACGCTCCCGCACTTCTACAACAATTGGGGGCGGGTGCCCGTCGATTCGTCTCGTGTCTTCATCTTGAGTTTGATTTTGAGGCAACATAATTGACTCCATATGGCTGGGTGTCTAGTGCTCCTGTGCTGTTTGGGCCGTACGCCGGCGTGAACTTTGCAGGACGCTGAAAAATGCTGGAACGAAGAACAGCGTCGAAACCGTCGCGAAAATCAGTCCACCGATAACCGCCCGTCCGAGGGGAGCATTTTGCTCGCCGCCGTCCCCTAGGCCGAGAGCCATGGGGACCATCCCGATAATCATGGCCAGAGCCGTCATCAGCACGGGGCGAAAACGCGTGAACCCTGCCTCCAGTGCGGCGCCAACCGAATCCATTCCTTCCGTCATCTTTTCTGTGGCAAAACTCACGACGAGAATGCTGTTCGAAGTTGCTACGCCCATGCACATGATGGCTCCCATGAGTGCCGGTACGCTTAGAGTCGTGTGCGTTATGAACAAGAACCAGGCAATCCCGGCGAGGGCCGCGGGCAGCGCGGAAATCATGATGAACGGATCGAGCCACGATTGGAAGTTGACTACGATCAGCAGGTACACGAGCACGATCGAGAACGCCAGTCCGCTCAGCAAGCCGATGTAGGAGGCTTGCATCGTCTGAACCTGCCCACGAACAACGACTCGGGAACCGCGCGGCAACTGTTGGCGGGTGGCATCAAGGATCTTGTTGATGTCGCCAGCCACGCCACCGAGGTCGCGTCCTGTAACAGCGCCAAAGATGTCAATCACGGGCGCGACGTTATAATCGGAAACCACAGCCATTCCCGCTCCCCGCTCGGTCGATACGAGACTGGCCATGATCGATGGAGGAGCGCTTGGGTTGGTGCCGGTGATTGGAATGTTCTCTAAATCCTGCAACGTATCGGTACGGTATTGCGGCGTTTGAGTCGCGATCGTATAGCTGACATGGTTCTTTGGGTCAAGCCAGAATGTGGGCGACGTCTGGAAGCTGCCGCTCAATGACACCAGCAGATTTTGCGCGATGTCGTGGGCGGTGAAACCAAGTTGCTCGGCTTTCGTGCGTTCGACTCGCAGGCGGAGATACGGTTGATCGAAAGGTTGCTGGATCCTAAGATCGGCTGTTCCTGGGACATATCTCATTTTCGCGAGCACGACATCCGCGTAGTGCCGGTTCCCTTCCAGGTCGTTTCCCACGACTTGAACGTCGATGGGGGCGGGCAATCCAAAATTGAGAATCTGCCCAACCATGTCGGCGGGCAAGAAAGCGAACGAAACGCCCGGGAATTGTTTCGGGAGAGACAGACGAAGCTGGTGAATGTAGTTGTCTGTCGGATGGTGCTTGACGGCGAGTGTGACCATAATGTCGGCGTCCGATGTACCCACTGGCGCGGAATTGCTGTAGGAGAGATTGATACCGCTGTAAGGCAAGCCAATGTTGTCAATGACGTTCTGAACTTCGCTAGCTGGAATCTGGCCGCGAATCGACCGCTCGACCTGATCGCAAAGGTTGGCGGTTTCTTCAATGCGCATTCCGGTGGGAGCACGCATATGAAGCTTGAAACTGCCGGCGTCAACGCTGGGAAAGAAATCCCGGCCCAGCCAAGGGATCAGAACTACCAGGGAGCCGAGGCAGCTCGCAAAAAACGCAATCAGGAAAATGCGCCGATGATGGAGACAAGTTTCCAGCATTCGGCGATAGCTCTGACGAAATCTTTCGAAGGCTTGCTCGAAACGCTTCTGCAGTCGTACCACGGGATTGCGGGAGGGGGCATCGCCCTCCTCTTTTTTATCTGCCCGCAATAAGTACTTGGCCATTGTCGGGACAATGGTCCGCGAGAGGAAATAGGAAGCCAACATGGCAAAAACAACGGCTTCCGCTAGCGGCACGAACAAGTATCGCGCGACACCGGACAACAGGAACATGGGAGCAAACACAATGCAGATCGAAAGCGTGGACACGAATGCGGGCGTCGCGATCTGAGACGCGCTGTCCAGGACTACTTCGTCCATGTTCTTCTCGGGTTCGGCCTCCCGGTTGCGGTTGATGTTCTCGACCTCGACGGTGGCGTCATCCACCAGGATCCCGACCGCCAGAGCGAGTCCACCGAGCGTCATGATATTGATCGTTTCTCCGATCGCACTGAGCGCAATGATGGAGGTCAGAATCGCCAGCGGGATCGAGGTGGCGATAATCACGGTGCTTCGCCAACTGCCCAGAAAGGTGAGAATCATGAAAGCGGTCAGACACGCGGCGATCAGTGTTTCCCTGACTACTCCACTGATCGCGCCACGAACAAAAATCGACTGGTCATTCAGGGGCGCTATCTGTAGCTGGGGAGGAAGCGTCGTCTTAATTTGAGGTAGAAGCGCCTTGATGCCTGAGATCACGTTCAGCGTCGAGGCGTTCCCCGCCTTTTGGATCGTCAGCAATACTGAACGCTGGCCGTTGACGCGCACGATGTTGGTCTGCGGGGGAAAGCCATCGCGCACCCAGGCAACATCTTTGATGTAAATCGTGGTGCCGCCAATTGTTTTGATCGGGATTCGGTTCAGGTCGGCAATCGTCTGCGGCGCTGCGTTGGGAATGGAAACATCGTATTCCCTGGAACCAATCTTGGACGTTCCCGTGGGTAGGATCAGATTTTGTACGCTGATGGCATTGACTACATCTAGAGCGGACAATCCCTTCGACTGCAACGCTGTAGTATTCAGATCCACCTGCACCTGACGCTGCTTGCCGCCATAGGGGTAGGGCACCGACACACCGGGCACGGTAATGATCTGGGTGCGAATGAAATTCAAGCCATAGTCATTGAGTTGCTGCTCCGATAGATTTTGTCCCGAGAGGGCCAACTGGAGGACGGGCACACTCGATGCGCTATAAGCAAGAATGAGCGGCGGCGTCGATCCAGCGGGCAGCTGCCGGAGTTGGGTCTGAGAAACAGCGGTAACCTGGGCGATACCCTGTTGAATGTTTGCGGTCGGCTGCAGGAACACCTTAACAACAGCTATTCCGTAGAGTGACTGCGACTCGATGTGCTCGATGTTGTCGACGGTAGTAGTAAGATTCCGCTCGGTAGTGGTGACGATACGGTCACTCATCTCCTGGGGGACGAGGCCGTTGTAGTTCCAGATGATGCTGACGACGGGGATGTCGATGTTCGGAAAAATGTCGGTTGGGGTGCGAACGATCGCGAGCCCTCCCATGATCAGGATGAGGATCGACATCACCACGAATGTGTATGGCCGCCGTAATGCTAGTCGAACAATCCACATAGAATTTCTTTCCGATTCGTCGAATACCGATGGACGTCAGTTTGCTGTCCGCGGTCTAAGTCTTTTGGTCAATTGCCGATCTTCATGATGCCGAAGGAGATGATGCCGAACGAGGCTGTACATCGAGCGTGCGGCACATCAGGCGTCTGAGCTTCGCGCGGGCCCGTGAGACCCGGGCCTTCACTGTTCCGTCTGGGACACCCAGAATTTGCGCTGCTTCGTTCGTAGTGAGACCATCCAATTCGCGCAACTGGAATGCCTTGCGCAATGGAGGCGAAAGCTGCTCCGTGAATTGCAACAGGCGCCTGTCCAGTTCGGAATTCCGACACTCCTCTTCAGGACTTAGTCCGCTGTGCGCTAATCGCTCTGAGAGGGAATATTCCTGATCTTCCCCGAAGCGCTCATCGAGCGACAGGTGGGTCTGGCGTGGCCGTTTGCGCAAATGCATCCGCGCGCAATTAATGACAATGGCAGTTAACCACGTCGACATTTGCGACTGCCCCTTGAATTGGTTGAGGTGCTTGTAAGCGGACAGGAGCGCGTCCTGAACCGCATCCTCCGCGTCGGCTGCATTGCCCAGGTGCCGATAGGCCTTTCTGTAAAAGGACGGCAGGCAGCGCGAGAGAACGTCCTGCATTTCGAGATTTTCCTTTTCGCCGATGCGGACTTCGAGGCGCGGTTCGCTTCCGATGTATGTCTCTGTCGCTTGCATGGAGTCTTGCCTCCTGGTACCACAGCGGAAGGCACGCCGCTCTCCAATCAATCGCCAGGTAACTTAACTCCGTATTTTCAGCGGGTTGAGTCGACTATGCGGTTGGCGATGGCGTTGTGAAACTCTGACAAGAGTCATGCGGTTGACACAACGTCCGCATTTCGACAGGCTTCGGATTGCAATCGCGCCTAAAGCCTGCAGAATTCTCAGCGGACGCACACATAAAGCTGTGAAGTAGAACGATCAATCGAATTGTTCTCGTGCGACGAATGTTTGGAAACGCAAGTGCACTTCTGGCATCAGAAAAAAGGAAGTTTTGAAGGAGATTGAAATGCAAACACGCAAGCTTGGCAATTCCGACCTACACATCACTCCCGTAGGCTATGGAGCCTGGGCCATCGGCGGCTCGGGCTGGCAGTTCGCCTGGGGATCGCAGGACGACAACGACTCCATTGCGGCCATTCACCGCTCGCTCGAACTCGGCGTTAACTGGATCGACACGGCCGCCGTTTACGGGCTGGGACACTCTGAGGAAGTCGTCGGTCGAGTGCTGAAGGACTGGCGCGGTTCGAGGCCTTACGTCTTTACCAAGTGCGGGCTGCGCTGGGACGCCAAGGGTAAGGTACAGAAAGTACTGAGCGCGGATTCGATCCGTGAAGAAGTGGAAAACAGCCTCCGCCGCCTCTCCATCGACGTGATCGATCTCTACCAAATCCACTGGCCTCCTGATCCGGACTCAGATGAACTTGAAGAAGGATGGTCCACGCTCGTCGACCTGAAGCGCGAAGGCAAGGTGCGCTGGATTGGGGTTTCCAACTTCGATGTACAACAACTGCGCCGAGCCCAGGCCATCGCGCCGGTAACTTCTCTGCAGCCCCCGTATTCACTGTTGCACCGCGAAATCGAAGACGAGATTTTGCCCTACTGCCAGCGGAATGGTATTGGGGTCATTGTCTATTCCCCGATGGCTTCCGGTCTCCTGACCGGCGCCATGACCCGCGAGCGCGCGGCCGCGCTGCCCAAGGACGATTGGCGAAGGGGGCATCCCGACTTTACCGAGCCAAATCTCTCTTTCAACCTGGCGCTGGTCGCGCTCTTGCGGACGATAGCCAAACGCCACAATCGTTCTGTCGGCGAAGTGGCAATTGCCTGGACGCTGCACCATTCCGCTGTGACCGGAGCCATAGTCGGGGCCCGCAACGCGCAGCAGGCGGAGGGAGTCATGCGCGCGGGCGAGCTGCGCCTCAGTAACGAAGAAGTGAATCAGATCGAAGATTTCTTCGTCGAGACCGTGGCATAGGGGAATTTTCACCACGCTGATGTCGCTCGTAGAACGAGAGGTCATAAGAAATGCGCAGGCGAACTATTCCCTTATCGCTATCGTTGGCCGGACTCTTGACCATTGGCTTTCTGCTAGTACCGGCCCGGAGCGAAAATCGGAGAAATAATGCAGCCATCGCGGCGACTCACGGCCTTTCCGGTCAGATGCCCCCGGGTTTCGATCAGGACGTTGCCAAGGTCGTGGCCGAGATCGACCGCATTGAGGCCGACACACTGCGCCAGATGGACCAGACCACTCTTGATCGTCAGGGACAGATCCATACCCTGGGGAAGCTGATGCTCTTCGATAAGCATCTCTCCGTCAATCAAAACGAAGCATGCAGTTTCTGCCACACACCGGAGACGGGGTTTACCGGACCGATTCAATCCCTGAACCTGAGTACGGTGTCGTATCCGGGATCCGTCAGAACGCGATTCAGCAACCGAAAGCCACAGAGTTACATGTATGCGACGCTCGCACCTGTGCTCCATTACAACGCCCTTCAAGGCGACTTCGTGGGTGGAAATTTTTGGGACATGCGCGCCAGTGGCTACCGCTTGCAGAGTCCCAGCGCCGAACAAGCTCAGGGCCCGCCGACCAATCCCGTAGAAATGGGGCTGCCCGACTCGGCATGTGTCGCGTATCGACTTTCGAAGGCTCCCTATCGAAAGCTATTTGAGGCCGTCTGGGGCGCCGACTCGTTTGCGATTCAATGGCCGACTGACGTCGAGAAGGTTTGTGCAACTCCTGGTCCGCCATCAAATGACGATCAACACCCGGTCCACCTCAGCATGGCAGACCGGCAGCGTGCCGACCGCGTGTATGACAGCTTCGGACTGGCGGCTGCCTCTTATGAAGCTTCGCCGGAAGTCAGTCCTTTCACTTCGAAGTATGACTATGTGCAGGCGGGAAAAGAAAAGTTCACGTCACAGGAAACAAATGGGAACGCGCTGTTCCGCGGTAAGGCAGGATGCAATCAGTGTCACCGCGATGGCGGGCCCGGTGAAGAGCCGTTGTTCACCGACTTCACAGCCAGCAATCTTGGCGTACCGAGGAACCCAGCGCTGCAGTACTACTATGAGGATAGGTCCGACGGGCGCGGCTATCGCGCGAATCCGGCGGGACAATCTTACGACGACACCGGTGTCGGATCCTTTCTGCGCACGCTGCAAAGCGATAGCGGCCAATTGAATCCCGATTCGGGGTGGATCGGGCTGGCCCCCAAATTCGACGCCAAGTTCCAGGTACCCACACTGCGCAACGTCGATATGCGTCCTACGGCCGACTTCGTGAAGGCCTACATGCACAATGGCTACTTCAAGAGCCTTAAAGAGGTAGTCCACTTTTACAACACGCGCGATGTGCTGCCCCTCTGCAAGGCAGGCGACCCCGGAGAAAAGGTCACGTGCTGGCCGCCGCCCGAAGATCCGCGCAACCTTAACAAGAAACAACTCGGCAACCTGAAGCTGACAGATCAGGAAGAGGACGACCTTGTGGCCTTCTTGAAGACGTTGACCGATGACTACAAGGTTCCCAGCCCGCGACCGGAAAGGTAGGTGCCAGGAGTGAAGCGGGACCCGGCAGCATCGATTGCCGCTGAGATCGGAGAAACGACTAGTAAGACCCGTCGGGCTGCGGCTACTGCGCTATGATGTTCGGCGTGGCAACCGGATGGAGTCAAATGGCTGCCGTGAACTTGATTGGCTCGTACAACTACGCGCTCGTGGCGCTTTCGGTGTTGATCGCCATGTTTGCGTCGTACGCTGCTCTGGATCTCGCAGGTCGCGTAACGGCCGCGGGCGGTTGGACTCGAGCGATTTGGCTGCTGGGCGGGGCCGGTGCGATGGGGACTGGCATCTGGTCCATGCACTACATTGGGATGCTGGCGTTCATCCTGCCGATTCCCGTGGCCTACCATTGGCCGACCGTTCTGGTGTCACTGTTTGCGGCCATTCTCGCGTCGGTCATTGCGCTGTACGTGGTGAGCCGACAGAGAATGGGTGCGTCCCGGGCGGTCGCCGGAAGTGTCCTGATGGGTGCGGGTATTGCAAGTATGCATTACATCGGCATGGCCGCCATGCGTTTACCGGCTATATGCCAGTTTAATTCCTTTCTCGTCGTCCTTTCCGTCGTGTTCGCGGTTCTGATTTCTCTCGCCGCGCTATGGATTACCTTTCACTTCCGTGATGAGAAAACTGGTATCGGCTGGGAAAAGTTAGCCGGAGCCGTCGTGATGGGCGCTGCGATTCCCGTCATGCATTACATCGGCATGGCCGCCGCCAGTTTCACGCCCTCCGGCATGCCAGCGGACCTGTCTCACGCTGTAAGCATCTCTACACTTGGCACCGCCGGAATTGCCGCCGTCACCTTTATCGTCCTCGGGCTGGCTTTACTGACGTCCTCGGTGGACAGGCGATTTGCTGCCCAGACCTTGGAACTGCAGGAAGAGAAGCTGGAGCGAAGCGAGGCGTATTTGGCGGAAGCGCAGAGGCTCAGTCGTACCGGGAGCTTCGGCTGGAGGGTTTCCGCTGGCGAGATCATCTGGTCAGAGGAAACCTTTCGAATCTTCCAATACGACCGAACCACGACACCGACCGTGGAACTTATCCTCCAACGGGTTCATCCGGAAGACGTAGTGCTCGTGAAACAGACCATCGAACGCGCGTCACAGGATGGGAAGAATTTTGAACATGAATATCGCTTGCTGATGCCGGATGGTTCCGTCAAATATGTCCGCGTAGTGGCTCATACCTTAAGCGATGAACCGGACAGCGTCGAATTTATAGGCGCGGTGACGGACATCACCGAGCGCAAGCAAGCGGAAGAAGCGTTGCAGCGAAGCGAGGGTAATCTGGCGGAAGCACAGAGGCTTACGCACACAGGGAGTTGGGCCTGGCGAGTTGCGGGGAGAGAAGCCTTGCATCTCTCCGAGGAATGGTATCGCGTATATGGCTTCGATCCAGAACACGGTATGCCGGCCTGGGAAGAGCGGCTCCAACGCGTTCATCCGGAGGATCGCGCCAAGTGGCAAGGGGCAATCGATCGAGCCATAGCCGAAAAGTCGGAATATGAGGTGGAATTCCGAATCCTTCTTCCAGACGGCACGGTCAAATACATCCACACCGTCGGCCATCCTATCTTGACTGCATCCGGCGATTTGACGGAATTCGTGGGTAGCGCCGCAGACGTCACCGTGCGAAGGCGAGCAGAGGAGGCGCTGCGACGGAGCGAGGGCTATTTAGCTCAAGCGCAAAGGCTGACCCAGAGTGGAAGCTGGGCGTGGAATGTGCGTACCGGCGCTCGCTTCTGGTCGCAAGAGACCTTTCGCATCTTCGGCTACGGCCCCGAAAAAGTGAAGCCCACATGGTCGGACATTCTCGATCGAGTTCACCCTGAAGATCGACCAGCAATCGTGCAGCAAGCGAAAATGGAGACGACACTGAAGGAGGATTCTGAGTTTGACTGGAGAATTGTTCTTCCGGACGGAAGCATAAAGCACCTTCACTCGATCGCTCGCCCCGTGATGGATGCGTCAGGCGAAATCAGTGAGATCGTCGGCACCTTGATCGACGTCACCGAGCGCAAGCGGGCCGAGGCGCTGCGTGACGGGGAGAGCCGTATTTTGGAGATGATCGCGCGCGATGCTCCGCTGGACGAAATCCTGGAGAAACTGGTGCTCGTTGTGGAAGCCCAATTTGCCGGCTTACTTTGCTCTGTCCTGCTCCTCGAGGAGGACGGGCAGCATGCGCGGCACGGTGCCGCCCCCAGCCTTCCCCAGCCCTACTCCCGGGCCATCGACGGCCTTTGCATCGGACCGAAGGCGGGATCATGCGGCACCGCCATGTACCGCAGAGAAACGGTTGTCGTCACCGACATTCTCCAGGATCCGCTCTGGGAGTCGTATCGGGACGTGGCCGCGCCCTATGGGCTGCGCGCCTGCTGGTCCACTCCCATCCTTGCGCATTCGGGCAAGGCGCTGGGCTCGTTTGCCATGTATTACCGCGAACCGCGCAGTCCGTGCCCGGCTGAGACCCGTGCCCTGAAAATGGCCACCCACCTCGCCGGCATTGCCATTGAACGCAAGCTGGCGCGAGAAGAGCGTGAACGATTGCGCCAAGCCCAGGGGGAGCTCGCGCACATAAACAGGGTGACCACGATGGGAGAGCTGACCGCCTCCCTGGCGCACGAAGTGAATCAACCGATTGCCGCCGCACTCACAGACGCGAATACCTGCATGCGCTGGCTTACGCGCGATCAACCGGATCTGGAAGAAGCGCGCGGGGCTGCGTCAAGAGTCGTCAAAGACGCAACCCGGGCGGCGGAAATCATCGCCCGTGTCCGGCTGGTATTTAAGAAAGGCGTTGCAGAACGGGAATTGGTTGATGTAAACGAACTCATTCGGGAGATGATCATCCTCCTACGCAACGAGATGTCGCGACACTCCATCTCAGTACGAACGGAGTTGGCGGAGGCGCTTCCCCAGGTAATGGGAGACCGTGTGCAATTGCAGCAGGTCATGATGAACCTCATCATGAACAGCATCGATGCGATGAAAGATGTGGATGGGACGCGCGAGCTTACCATCACCTCGCAGAGTGCGGAGAGCGAGCAACTAATGGTGTCGGTCAGCGATACCGGCGTGGGCCTCCCCTCGCAGCAAGCGAACCAGATCTTCAATGCCTTCTTTTCCACTAAGGCTCACGGCACCGGCATGGGACTTCGCATCAGCCGCTCCATCGTTGAATCGCATGGCGGCCGCTTGTGGGCTGCCGACAACTCTCCGCGTGGCGCTACCTTTCACCTTACCTTACCCGCCAAAGTCGAGACGCGCGAATGACCGCAAACTCCCCCACGGTGTTCGTCATTGATGACGATGACTTGGTGCGTGCGGCCATCCAAGGCATGCTGAAGTCGGTGGGCTTGCGGTCCGAGACTTTCGGGGCGGCGCAGGAGTTTTTGCGTAGCAAGCGGCCGGACGGGCCCAGTTGCCTGGTTCTGGACGTGAGACTTCCTGGAGTGAACGGTCTGGACTTTCAGCACGAGCTGACAGAGGCGGGAATCCGGATTCCTATCATTTTTATTACCGGTCATGGGGATATTCCGATGTCGGTGAAGGCCATGAAATCCGGTGCGGTGGAATTTCTGACCAAACCCTTCCGGGACCAGGACTTGCTGGACGCGATCCACCAGGCTCTGGATCGCGACCGGGTGGCACGCCAACAACAGAGCGAGCTGGCCGAAGTGCGAAAGCATTACGAATCGCTGACTGCACGCGAGCGCGAGGTCATGGGCCTGGTGGTTTCGGGCATGCTCAATAAGCAAATCGCATTTGATCTCGGGACCAGCGAAATCACGGTAAAGATCCAACGCGGGCATGTGATGCGCAAGATGCAGGCTGAATCCCTGGCAGAATTGGTCAGAATGGCGGCCAAGCTTGAGCTTCCGCCCGGCAGTCGCGGATGAGAGTTCTCTCCGCAATTCGCGGCTACGGCCTGGCGACCATTTGCTGCGGAGTCGCGCTGGCGGTGGCTTGGCCCATCGATGCCCCCTCGTCGTGCTTCCTTCTCGCAGTCACGGTGAGCAGCCTGTTCGGTGGCTTGGGGCCGGGTCTGTTCTCGGTTGCTCTCTCCGCCATCGCATTCGACTATTTCTTTCTGTGGAGAACATTTCCGCCAGCTCACGAGTCCGCGACCCTCTTGCGCTTTGCCGTCTTCATTTCTGCGGCGTTTCTGATCGCCGGTTTGATGGAGATAAAGCGGCGGGGTGAGGAATCCCGTAATCGCGCTGAAGGGGCGTTGCGTCAGGCGCAGGCGGATCTCGCGCACATCGGCCGGGTGACCACCCTGGGAGAGCTGACCGCTTCGCTGGCACATGAAGTGAAACAGCCGATTGCCGCCGCCGTCACCGACGCCAACACCTGCTTGCGCTGGCTCGCGCGCGATCAGCCCGATCTGGAAGAGGCGCGCGACGCCTCGTTGAGAGTCGTGAAAGACGCAAACCGTGCGGCGGAGATTATCGACCGGATCCGTCTGCTTTTCAAGAAGAGTACTCCGCAACGGGAACTGGTGGATCTAAATGAAGTGATCCGAGAGATGATCGTCCTGTTGCGCAACCAGGCAACGCGATACTCGATAATTGTCCGGACCGACCTGGCCGGAGATATTCCCCAGATTATGGGAGATCGCGTGCAATTGCAGCAGGTGTTGATGAACCTCATTATGAACAGTATCGATGCGATGAAGGAGGTGAAGGGGATGCGGAGTCTCGCCATCAAATCGCAGCGAGCGGACAACGAGCAAGTTATGCTGTCGGTCAGCGACAGCGGCGTGGGACTACCCCCGGAGCAGGCGGACCAGATCTTCAATGCGTTCTTTACCACGAAGTTTGAGGGTTCCGGCATGGGACTTCGCATCAGCCGCTCTATCGTGGAGTCGCATGGTGGCCGCTTGTGGGCTGCCGACAACGCTCCGCGGGGAGCAAGTTTTCATTTCACTCTCCCCACCAAAACCGAGGCCCACGAATGACGTCCACGGGCGCTCCCCTTGGCGGTTCTCAAGTCTTCCCTTCTAACTCCCCGTTTTAACTGCCACTTTCTCCGGTAGTTCCGTGATCAGGGCAGTATTACTGCACTCATACCAAAGCATGATTGCGCCGTTATTGGCGACAGTGCTAACTTGCACCCATGGTCACTCAGGGAAAGACGAACTTAGTAGCGATTGTCGATGATGATGATTTGATGCGCAGCGCATTGCAGGGACTGCTGAAAGCGGTCGGCTTGCCGGCGCGAGCGTTTGCCTCGGCGGAGGAATTCCTGACGTCTGGCCAACAGCACGAGACCGCATGTCTGATCGCGGATATCCGCATGCCGGGAATGTCCGGCCTGGAATTGCAGGCCAAGCTGAATGCGGAGCGTTGCAGGATTCCGACCATCTTTATCACGGCACACGGCGACGAAAAAATGCGGATGCAGGCGTTGCGAGCAGGCGCCGTGGAATTCATGGCGAAACCGTTCGACGACGAGATTCTGCTTGAGAGTGTTCGAGCAGCTCTGGAGAGTTGATCCCGATACGGAAGAATGCACGTGAGCGCAAGCAAGCGAGCGCAAGGAGGTCCTCTGTGGGAGCTTTCGAAAGATTTGGGTCCGGTGACCAGGACCGTAATCCGCGCAGATTCGAGCAAGTGATTGGTAACAGTCCCGTTCTGGAAGCTGTGCTGGAACAAGTCGAACGGGTCGCGCCTACCGATTCCACCGTTCTTATCCAGGGAGAAACAGGCACCGGGAAGGAACTGATTGCGCGCGCGATTCACAACCTCAGCTCGCGGTGTGGACGGTCGTTCATAAAGCTGAATTGTGCCGCGATTCCGCTGGATCTCCTGGAAAGCGAGCTTTTTGGCCACGAGAGAGGCGCGTTCACCGGCGCCATCGCGCAAAAGATAGGTCGTTTCGAACTGGCCGACAAAGGAACGCTCTTCCTGGACGAGGTGGGCGATATACCGCCGGCCCTGCAACCCAAACTGCTGCGCGTACTGCAGGAACAGGAGTTCGAACGCTTGGGCAGCGCTCGTACTCATCAAGTGGACGTTCGCCTGGTGGCGGCCACGAACCGTGATCTGATGGAGATGGTGAACCGGGGCGAATTTCGCAGCGACCTCTATTATCGGCTGAATGTTTTCCCGGTCATGCTGCCACCGTTGCGGGCGCGCCCAGAAGATATTCCGGCGCTGGTGACACATTTTGTCGAGGTTTGTTGCCGCCGGATGGGTAAGCAAATTGAACACATCCCTGCGGAAACGATGGCTGCGCTCAGTTCCTATCCGTGGCCGGGGAATATCCGCGAACTGCAAAACTTGATTGAACGCGCCGTGATCCTTTCGGACGATGGCGTACTTCCTAATTCTTTGCCGATGGCCGGGACTCAGGCTATCGTCATCTCTGCTCCGACCGCTACTACTCTGAAGGACTCGGAACGCGCGCTGATTCTGCACACGCTGCAAGGAGTCGGTTGGGTGATCGGCGGCCCGAAAGGCGCAGCCGCCAAACTTGGCTTGAAGCGCACTACGCTAATCCACAAGATGCAGAAGCTGGGGATTTCCCGGCCCGGTGTCCCGAGCAGCCGGGATGTGTTGGAGCCAGCACCAAATGGCTCGGGCTCCCTGTCACAATTGTCGTAGCGCGGCTTGCTGGAGTGGAGGCACCGTTGGCCTTGGCATTGGGCACTGAGTGCGGACGACTGACGGCCTATCCGTAAAGCTGTCCTGCGTTTTTGAGTGTCTCCGCTTAGATATCCGGCACAAAGCGGCTTGCCATTATGTTACAGATATAACATTTGTAGACATGTCTGTAACCTCCACGTCGCCCCCGGCTTCCGTGGCTACTGCTCGTCTTCAGCCTTCCGGCAAAGAGTGCAAGCCAGCGCGTAGAAGTATGGCGCAAGTTGCAGCGGTACGGCATGTTGGCTCTGCGCAGTTCCGGTTACGTCCTGCCCCATTCAAGCGATAAACCAGGAGCGAATGGAATGGCTTGCCACGGCGATTCGGACATACAAAGGCCAGGCCTCCGTGGTTCAGGCCCAGGGCTTCGATGACTTTGCTGGCAGAACAGCTAAACGGCTATTCCTGGAAGCGCCATCCCGTGACTACCAGAAACTGCTCCACGCGGCGAAGAAACTTCTCGCACGCCCCCCCTTTCGCGAGGACGCAAGCGGCACCATGGTCATGGGCGACTTGGTTCTCACTGAGGATGAGGTCGAACCGTTCATGATGAAGCTACCGGAGGGCGGCATACACGAATTCTGCAAGAAACTCTAGGCGGAACAATTTTCTCCCGACTGGTCATCCTTGCACTGTGCAAATTCTCGGGTGCGCCTCAAGTAAACGCTATATCAACAACTTACGACTGGGGGCCCCTCTTTGGCAGCGGGCTTGCAACTGCGGTTTTCGCAGTAACAAATCCTCCCCCAGGAGACTGCTATGAAGAAAATACAATTCGTTTTGTCCATGACGTTGCCAGTGATGGCGCTGACTGTTGCTTTGTGTTTCGCAAGTCAGCCGACGCTCGCGCAGAGTTCTTCCAGTTCGTCGCCCGATGCGACAGCTCAACAACAGCCGATGCAGCCGGACAATCAAAATGCGGTTAGCACGCCTTCGGAGAAGACGACGTTTAACGGAACGATCACAAAATCCGGGAACAAACTTGTCCTTACGGCCGCTGACAGCAAGACCACCTATCAGCTCGACGACCAGCAAAAGGCGAAGGATTTCCTTAACAAGAGCGTGAAGGTGACTGGAGTTCTGGACGCCTCCACCGGAACGATTCGCGTCAGCGCGATCGATCCATCCTGATCCCCCCAACGATGAGGCGCTTATGAGCAGGGCGCCTGTGGGAAAGGGGCGGTGCATAGCCGCCCCTTTTTTTTCCCTCTTGAACGTTATTTCGAATTGACGAACAACCAGTCTGACCGCAATCGCGTCAAAATCTTGGGCAAAAAGGACTTTGCATGCGTTTGTTGAGTGTTCGCCTTATTGCTTCTCTTATTCTCGGTATCACGCTGATTTCGTCTGGTTTTTCCTACTACGAAGTGTTGGCTGAAAAGCGCGCTCTGCGCAGTGACGTGGAGCGTCGCGCCGAGATGCTGGGGGAGAGTCTCGTCGGCAACGTCGAGCGGTCGTCGTGGAATACCGGCTCGGGCAAGGTCCCGAACACCGAACTGCAGCGACTGGTGCAGCGCTTCGGCAACCGTGAGCACATGCTGGGCGTCGTCATCTATGACCGGCAGGGCGCGCTGGTAGCCGCGACCCCGGAACTCGCGAAAATGCTCACCACGGCCCCGCCGCCCGTAATGCAGGCCATCACGCAAGGTTACGGAGAGAGTTCGTTCCTCCGTCTGGGTGCCGCGCCGATTCATATTCTCGCGCTGCCGATTCGCCGTGAGGATGAAGTGTTGGGGGGCCTGGCCGTAGTCCACGATGTGAGCTATATCCGCGCGCAGATCCTTCTCGCGTGGCGTCGGACATTTTTCCGCGTGCTGGCTCAGGGCTTCGTCATCGTTCTCATTACCCTGCTGATTGTCCGTTGGAGCATTGCCGGCCCCATCGCACGGGCGGCGCTATGGATGCGCGGGCTCCGTACGGGAAAGATTTCTGTCCGCCAGGGAGTGCCCGACCTCGATATGTTCCGGCCGCTGGCGCGCGAAGTTGCCACCATGGCCGAGAGTCTCACCCACGCCCGCAACGCAGCCGAAAATGAGGCCCGACTGCGCGATGCGGCGGAATCCATGTGGACGGCGGATCGGCTGTCGGTGCAACTCCGCACACGTCTGGACGAGGGCCACCTGTTCGTGGTCTCAAACCGTGAGCCGTACATGCATCAGCGAAATGGGAAGGCGGTCGATGTGATCGTTCCGCCGAGCGGCCTGGTCACCGCGATCGAACCCGTCCTCGACGCGTGCGATGGCACCTGGATCGCGCACGGCAGCGGCAATGCCGATGCCGAAGTCGTAGACACCCACGACCGGCTGCGCGTTCCGCCGGATGACCCTCGCTACACCTTGCGCCGCGTGTGGCTAACCAAAGAGGAAGAGGAAGGTTATTACTACGGCTTTGCCAACGAAGGACTCTGGCCCCTTTGCCACATCGCGCACACCCGTCCGCTTTTTCGGGCTGCCGATTGGCAGTACTACCAGGATGTGAACCGCAAGTTCATGACCGCCGTGCTCGAGGAAATCGAAAATGTCGCGAAACCGGTGGTGCTCGTCCAGGACTATCACTTCGCGTTGCTGCCTCGGATGATCAAGGAAAAGCGGCCGGATGCTCGCGTGGCAATCTTCTGGCATATTCCCTGGCCGAATCCGGAAGCTTTTGGCATTTGCCCCTGGCAACGCCAGTTGGTGGACGGTTTACTCGGCGCCGACCTAATCGGATTTCACATTCAATCCCACTGCAACAATTTTCTGGAGACCGTCGATCGAGTCGTCGAGTCGCGCGTGGATTGGGAGCACTTTTCTGCGCTCCGCCAGGACCACCGCACCCTAGTGCGGCCTTTCCCGATCAGTGTTGCCTTCACCGACGACGATGCCCCCGGAAACAACAATACGGGATTCGACCACCTAGAACGTTCCGCTCTGCTGCGGAGCCTGGGCGTGGAGGCGACGTTCATGGGAATTGGTGTCGATCGCGTCGACTATACCAAGGGAATTCTTGAGCGGTTCCTTGCGATCGAGCGATTCCTCGAGAAATTCCCCAGCTATCAGGGGAAATTCACATTCGTGCAGATCGGAGCTCCGAGCCGGACACATATCAAGCGCTATCACGACTTGCTCGCCGAAGTGGAAGCCGAGGCGGAACGCATCAATTGGCGTTTCCAGGGAGGAAAGTGGAAGCCCATTGTGTTTCTCAAGCGCCAGCACAGCCATCAGGAGATTGAGCCCTATTACCGCGCAGCCGATCTCTGCCTCGTGACGTCTCTGCACGATGGAATGAATCTCGTAGCCAAGGAATTTCTGGCCGCGCGAAGGGATGAACGGGGCGTTCTCATCCTCAGCCAGTTCACAGGAGCGGCCCGCGAACTGCGTGACGCACTGTTGGTCAATCCCTATGACATCGATCAGACCGCCGAAGCCATCCGCGCCGCTCTGGAGATGGAGCCGGAGGAGAAGCAGCTGCGCATGCATCGCATGCGCAAGTACATCAGGGAACACAACATTTACCAATGGGCCGGGAACCTGATCACTGAACTGGTTGAGCTTCGCTTGGATGCACCCGAGGAAGTTCGGGAGAAATCTAGTGCCAGCGTATCCGCAGCATGATTCCGCGGTTCACGCGCGACAAGAATAAGGAAACGAAAGGAGCAACGCATTGAGGCCGGAAGTGCAAGCGCAGCTTGCGCCGTTTCTGCGAACGGTTGCCGAGGCATCCCATGCGGTACTGCTGGTCGATTATGACGGAACTTTAGCGCCATTCCATGCCAAACGCGACCAGGCTTATCCATATCCCGGAGTTGTACCCCTCCTGCAAGAGATCGTTCACAACGGTCGGACGCGGGTGGTCATCATCTCGGGGCGAGGTACGACCGACGTGCTTCCATTTCTCAATATTCGACCGCGTCCTGAGATTTGGGGAATCCATGGGCTGCAGCGCATGAAGACAGACGAAAGTACAGTAATGCCACGGCTCGATGAAAAAACTCTCAACGGCTTGTTGGATGCCGACCGCTGGCTCGGCTACCAGCAACTGCGTCACAATGCGGAATTCAAGGCTGGAAGCATCGCCATCCATTGGCGTGGAATGAGCGAAGAAGACGCGGAGGATCTTCGAGCCCGCGTATTGCTCGGTTGGCGGCCCATTGCGGAATACAGCGGGCTCGACCTGCTGGACTTCGACGGTGGGATAGAAATTCGCGCGAGCGAGGCCGACAAGGGTGACGCGGTTCGCACCTTTCTCAGTGAAATCAGTCCAGACACGCCGGCGGCTTTTCTGGGCGATGACATCACCGACGAATCCGCTTTCCGGGCCATGAAGGGGCGCGGCATCAGCGTGCTGGTTCGTCCTCGGTGGCGGAAGACCGAGGCGCAATTCTGGCTGAAGCCTCCCGACGAACTCCTCGACTTTCTCGAACTATGGCTGAAGGCCTGTACCGAACACAACTCTTTAGATAGCGGCATGGCCGCGACCGTGAATGGATGACAACTACGGCGCAGTTACCTCTCTCCCGAACGCCGGTGAAGCCCTTTTACTTCAACACGTCGGCGCATCTCATACGCATCACCACGCAGAAAGCGAATACGCTGGCGGAGCTTCTGGATGCCTTGCGCGTCTGTCCGGACGACTCCATCTTTCAGCACGCCTTCCGGACTCTGCAGGAGCTGCACTTTATTCGCGAGGGATTTTCCAACGACTTTGCGCACTGGGCGCTCACTGCCCGCAACGAGCCCGGTTTGGCTGAACAGCTGGCGAGCGTGGACGTGCGTGAGTTTACGTCGCTCGGCGAATTGCGCGAGCGATTTGTACAGATTGTGGAGAAGCACCTGCAACTCAATCCCGCGGACGGCCGGCGCATGGCGGAAGAGACGTTCTATTTTTGCGCCGCTGACATCGTAGTGATGCCAACCAAGTTCGTCGCCGTAACCTTGCAAGATTTTGCCAAGGGTCTAAGGGAGGTGAGCGTGCATTCCATCCATCACCATTTCATTGAGGCGCGACTGCGGATCAAGCTTATGTCCAATGATTTCTCGCAGTGGCTGTACGAAGATGTGGGATTGACGGACGTAGCTCGCGCGCTCAACCGGATCGATATCTATACGGTGACGCTCGAGGATGTGAGAAAGCAAATGCTTCGCATCGTGGAACGGTCGTTAGCTTAACTTACTCAATGTGACTCAGATAACGTGAGGTCGGAACACAAGATGCAGTCGCAAGCTGCAACGAATACGCAATCGCCGTCTCCTCATACTGAGGCGCAACCACACGACCGGCCGGTTCTCTCGGCTCAGCCCACGCCCCTGGGTCCGGAGCGGCGCACGGTTCCGCGAACCTGGGAGACGCCACCGGCGCCCGTTCCGGCGCCACACCTCGATGACTACCAGACAATTGTCGGCACGGCCGAGCTCGACGAACTGCGCTTTCTTGCTCGCGAACTCAAGGGAAAGACAATGAAGATGGTCAACTCCACCGCTGTCGGTGGCGGAGTGGCCGAAATGCTGAATCGGCTCGTTCCGCTACTCGGAGAGCTCGAAGTTACCACCCATTGGGACGTGATCACGGGAGGAAACGATTTCTTCGAGGTGACCAAGGCTTTCCATAATGCTTTGCACGGCAGTGAGTATCAGCTGACCCGATCGGCACAGGAGATATTCCTGGCCTACAACGAACAAAACCGGCAGCGCATGCAGTTCACGGAGGACATGGTCGTCATTCATGATCCGCAGCCCGCCGCCCTCATTGGCTCGCGCAAGGACTCGCCGGCTCGCTGGGTATGGCGCTGCCACATTGACTTATCGAATCCGAATCCGCAAGTTTGGGAGTTCCTGCGGCCATTCATCGAACAATTCGATGCGGCAATTTTTTCTTCGCAGTCGTTTGCCCGGCAGTTGCCCATCCCCCAATACCTGTTTTACCCCTGCATCGACCCCCTGTCGGAGAAGAACAAGGATCTCGACGAAAGCTTCGTGCAAAAAGTATGCGACGAATTTGGCGTTGATCGCACCCGCCCGATCGTGACCCAGGTGTCTCGTTTCGACCGATTGAAGGATCCGGTGGGCGTGGTGCAGGCTTTCAAGCTGGCCAGAAAATACGTCGATTGCCAACTGGTGCTGGCCGGCGGCGGCGCAAGCGATGATCCGGAAGGCGCACTCGTTCTCAAAGAGGTCAAGGAGGTTGCCGGCGATGATCCCGACATTATCATCCTCGACCTGCCCCCCTGGTGCGCGCTTGAGATTAATGCGCTGCAGCGCGCTTCAACCATCGTGGTCCAGAAATCGATCAAGGAGGGTTTCGGCCTTACAGTCACCGAGGCGCTGTGGAAGGGGAAGCCCACCATCGCGGGCGCAGTCGGCGGCATCCCCAACCAGATCATCCACAAGCTGACCGGCATGCTGGTTCATTCTGTCGAAGGATGCGCCTATCAGATCCGTTATCTCCTCACTCATCCCGATTTCGCCGCACAACTGGGACGGAATGGTCGCGAGCACGTCAAAGAAAACTTCCTGATGACCACCAATGTGCGGCGTTGGCTGTTGCTGCTTCGGATTCTGCTGCGCGTGGGGACCCCGACTGGAACCCCGTTCAGTTAGCTTCGCCTGACTACAGCAAAGATCGGGCAAGCCTACAGAATGCATCGGATTTCCGCCAACTACGCCCTCAATTAGGATGGCGCAATGGGCACTGGTGGAGTGCGTCTTGCTAAAACGGTCGTCGAACCGGCGAAACTGCTGCGCGTTTCTGGCCTGATCGCTGCCGCCGTCCTGGTGTTCTGCCTTCCAGCTTACGTTCAAAAAACGTCCAGCGACGCTGGATTGTCGGCAGGTGAACTTCTGCGGAGAGTAGTTAATTCGGAGTTGAAGGCTCAAGCCAATGACCACAGCCACTGGATGTACGAAGTAAAAGCGGGTGTTTCGGGAAAAGAACAAGTGAAGGTGGCTGTTCAGACCCGCGAAGGGTATCTTGATCGCTTGAAATTTGTGAATGGTCAGCCCATCACGCCGGAACAAGAAAAGCAGGAAGACCAGCGGACCGCGAGGCTCCTAAAAAAGCCCGATGAACAGAAAAAGCAGCGAAGTGCGCAAGAACAAGATGCCCGGAAAACCGAGCGTCTGTTCCAGATGTTGCCGGACGCAGTGACCGCGAGCTACGGAAAGCGTGAGGGCGAGCTTGTGGAAATCCTCTTCAAGCCAAACCCCCATTTCCATCCCCCGTCACATGAGGTTGCGGTCTTTCACGCGATGACAGGCCGGATCTGGATTAACACTAGAGAAAATAGACTGGTAGAAATCGAGGGTCATCTCACCAGCGGGGTGAAGTTTGGCGGCGGCTTGCTCGGTCACTTGGACAAAGGAGGCGAATTTCACGTAAAACAGTCTGAAGTGGCGCCGGGTCTTTGGGAAATCACTCTCCTGCATGTCAACATGCACGGCAAGGCTCTGTTCTTCAAGACCATCGCGGTGCAAGAGAATGAAATTCGAACGAATTTTCAGCGGGTCCCTGACAATCTGGCGTTGTCTGAAGCCGCTCAACAGCTTCAGAAGCAGTCCAGCGTGAAATCTGCCTCGGTGTCAGGCGGTGCAATTGTCCCAGCCATTGGATCGTCCCAGAGTTCCAGCCACTGATTCACAAAAGCCTAAATTCGGAACCAGCACCCCACGAGCGTACAGGTTAAAACTGACGATCGCGCGATCGTTTTGACCAGCAATATCCTGGCCAACTTACAGTGAATCGCTGATTGCCGCGCGACCTTCTCGGCTTCACAGTGAACCTTTTAACGGTTGCCGAGGAGGATCAGATCAAATGCCGGACCGAGAAACACTGGAGCGAGCCGAAAAAGACGCGCGAGAAGGTAAGTCGCCTTCAACTCAAGCCGGGGAATTTGTTCGGGAAGAAATCCATCACATTCGCGAGGGGAAACATGGCGTCCGGTCGCCACAACAAGCCATCGCTATTGGATTATCCGAAGCGCGGAGAGCCGGAGTGAAGTTGGATCCGCCGGAGGGCCCCGCTGCCGTCCGAAAGAAAGCTGCTCAAGATGCCGCCGCCGGACGGAAGGCAAAAGAGTCAGTGCACAAAGTTTCGGCCAAACGATCGCGGGCTGCGGAGGATGCCCTCAAGCGTGAGTCTCGCAGTGCAGCCAGTCACGAGGCACTTTCTCGTCAGACAAAACAGTCTGCCGTCAAGCGCGGGAAACAGAGTCGCCGACAGGCTGCCATGAAAGCGGCGCGAACGCGCAAAGCCGCTTAGATGTCAGACGGCCAACCAAACTCGCGCCGGACGAAGAAGCCGGTCACCCGTTGGCACTGGATCGTCGGAATCTCGCTGCTGTTCATAGTCGCGATCTCCGTAGTGGGCATTTTGATCTTTAACGCCAAGCCTATCCTGCGTACACGCGTCGTCGAGACTTTGTCTGCGCGGTTCAAGAGCAAAGTTGAGCTTGAAGCATTTGATGTCTCGCTGATGAAGGGGTTCCAGGTTTCGGGCGAAGGACTGAGACTTTTTGGAGACGGTGACCCCAACAATCACGAGCCCGGAATTCAGCCGCTCATCGCTGTTGCAGAATTCCGGTTTCGCATGGGAATCCGGGATTTTCTTCGCTCGCCCATGCGAGTCAAGACCGTATACGTAAGAGGACTGCGGTTGAATTTGCCGCCCAGAGAGCAGCGCGGCCAGATGACAAAACTGGGGCCCGAGGGGGGAAAGATAAAGATCCTCGTTGATAGCTTTGTCTGCGACGAGGCGCAACTAATAATCAATACACTCAAACCAGGGAAGCTGCCACTTGAATTTGACATCAAGAATTTGAAAATGACGAGCATTGGGCCAGATGGACCCATGCATTTTGATGCGGACCTAACCAATCCCAAGCCTGTGGGGAACGTGCTTTCCAGTGGATCGTTTGGCCCCTGGCAGGCAGACAGCCCTCGCGACACTCCGGTAAACGGCACCTATTCGTTCAACCACGCGGATTTGGGGACGATCAATGGCATTGGCGGGATACTGTCGTCCACCGGAGAATATGGCGGTACTCTCGACAACATTGTCGTGGACGGCAAAACCGATACTCCAGATTTTCGCGTTGCGACCGCCATGCGGATGGTGCCCCTACATACGGAGTTTCACGCCATTGTGGACGGAACTACGGGCGACACATCCCTTCAACCGGTAAAAGCAAGAATTCTGAATTCGTCGCTGGTGGCATACGGCTCGGTGATGCGGACCAAAGATCCCGAAGGGCATCGCGTGGAGTTAGACGTGATGATTGAAAAGGGGAGGATCGAAGACCTGCTGAAGCTGGCGGTACGGACGGATCCCCCGATCATGACTGGTTTAGTTCGCTTGAAGACGAAGTTTGACCTTCCCCATGGCGAGTCCGACTTTGCCAAACGCTTGAGGCTGGCAGGCAATTTTCAGGTGTCTGGGGCGCACTTCACGAACGAAAAGATACAGGGAAAGCTTGACGCGCTCAGTATGAGAAGCCAGGGCAGGCCCAAGCTAGCTCAGGACAACATTCCCGACAACGTACAGTCCGACCTGAAGGGTACATTCGGTCTCGACAATGGGATCATTTCTTTTTCGCAGCTGGAGTTCCGGGTTCCTGGCACCCAAGTGAATCTAACCGGCACATACAGCCTGGATGGAAACCAAATCGATTTTCATGGCAAGGCGCGCCTGGACGCGAAACTTTCGCACACAGTAACGGGGTGGAAGTCGATACTACTGAAACCAGCGGACCCATTTTTCAGCAAGAATGGTGCTGGCACTGAACTTCCGGTCAAGGTTACTGGGATCAAATCAGAACCACACTTCGGCTCCGATTTCGGCCACAAGGACGAGAGCAAGAACTCCAAAGGCGGCCCCAGAAATTAATCACGCAGGATTTCTATGGGGCTCACTTCTGAGGGCTCACTGCTGTGGGCTCACGTCAGATTGCACCTCGCCGTCCTGTTACTAAGTTTACTACCAGGACAACCACAGCGATTAGCAGCAAGATGTGGATATAGCCAGCCAGTGTGTAAGAGCTGACCATCCCCAGGAACCACAAGATTAGCAGGATTACAAATATCGTCCAAAGCATACACATCCCTTCCTTAGAAACAACACTGAGATCGGCTGCAAACCGGCTCGGTAAAGACCCTAAGACAGCCGAAGAATACCGCATGACAATTTTCTCGCGCATACGGTGAATGCCGTACATATGGATCATATTGTTGGTAGTCCCGTTTCCCTTGCCGGTTCTTGGCACCTAAGGGAGCAAAGGAGAACGTATGCGCAAAGACGAACTAATGAAAGCTGACCTGTTCAGCGAAATCCTCCTGCTGGGAAGCGGCGTCGCGATAGTGGTGGCCTTAGGCATGGTTGTGCTGGCGGCGATTTCGAGTGCAGCGGCGGTGTTGCAATAGAGATTCCACGCGCCTGTCATCTCTTGGGCAAGTCGCCACAGACATTCGGCAACTCGACTAATCGCTACAGACATTCGACGATTCGACTACGGCTTCCACTGGATGGGAAGGCGGTCGTATGACAGCTTAACTTGTGGATGAGAACGTTGGGTTAAAACAAGGAAAGCTGGGATTTCGAGGAGGGTCGCGGTGTGGCCTGCGAGCACTGCACCGGTCGAATTATTTGTACGAACCTCTTCGGCGAAACCAGATCATCGATAAGGAGCACCGCAATGAACATCATGAGGAAAATGTGGACATTTCTGATATTCAGCTCTCTGTTGGGTTCGGGGAGTCTGTTTGCGCAGCAGTCGAGCGGCCAGGAAGGTTCCACGCCAGCTGACAATACCACAGTCAATCAGCGGGACCGGAACCCAAACGAACCGACCGCAGACCAGCAAAAAAACAACCCGTCCGACCGCGACATCACGCAGCAGGTTCGGCAGGCGATCATAAAGGATAAGTCTCTGTCGTCCTATGCGCATAACGTGAAGGTCATCACGCAAAACGGCCAGGTGACGTTGAAAGGGCCGGTGCGTTCAGACGAAGAGAAGCGAGCAATTGAGGCGAAAGCGACTGAAATCGTGGGTGATGGCAAGGTGACCAGCGAATTGGAAGTCAAACCGAAGCAGTAAAAAATCTACGAAGATATCGAGGATATAAGGAGACTCATCATGGCAGGAAAACACACAGCAGTATTTGGCATTTACCCCAATTATGCCAGTGTCGAAAACGGTGTCGATGGCTTAAAGGCAGCCGGTTTCAGCAACAGGGACATTTCCGTGCTCTTCCCGCAAACCGCAGGATCGAAGGATTTCGCGCATGAGAAAGGCACCAAGGCTCCGGAAGGAGCCACGGCAGGTGCCGGCACTGGAGTTGTCCTCGGCGGGGCCATGGGATGGCTGATGGGCGTCGGCGCCCTCGCAATTCCCGGACTGGGTCCATTTATCGCCGCCGGCCCGATCATGGCCACGCTCGCTGGAGCCGGAGTCGGAGGTGCGGTCGGCGGCGTCGCCGGAGCGCTGGTAGGAATGGGCATCCCAGAATACGAAGCTAAGCGCTACGAAGGCCGTGTTAAAGACGGAGGGATCCTGATCTCGATCCATTGCGAGGACTCCGACTGGAAGAAACGGGCCAAGCAAATCCTGGAGGCGACCGGCGCTCAGGATATCTCGGCGACCAGTGAGGCGAGCTCCGACGATGCGAAAGTTGATCGGGATCTGCGTCGAGCAGGTTAGCCCGTCCGAGAGAGATGCCGAAGAGCAGCGCCGGCGCGATAGCGTCCGGCGCTGGGGAACATTACTTTCGGCGCTTGCGCGTGAATCTGGCTGGAACTCAATAGAGCAGACAAGGAGCATAAAAAAATGAACTCAGACCAACTAAAGGGCAAATGGAAACAGATGAAAGGATCTGTAAAGGAGCGTTGGGGGAAATTGACGGATGACGACCTCGATGTTATCGACGGTCAGTCCGATCAGTTGATCGGCAAAATCCAAGCAAGATACGGAGTCGCTCGCGAGCAAGCTAAGAAGCAGGTTGACGAGTGGAATTCTGTCGCCCGCGGATCCGAGAGTGAGCGGCAACGTGATGTTGAGGAGAAGCGCAAGGCAAGCTAGACCTTCCCCCGTAAATGCCTCTCGAAGGGGAGCCGAATGGCTCCCCTTTTTCCTTCGCAGTAATCACGCCAGTGCATGCGGACGGAGACAAGAGAGACTGCCCGTTCGCAGCACAGAAAAACGCCCGAGCTCTACGCCGCGGAATCTGCGGTCGGTTGGGTCGCGGGCGATGATACCTGTACCTGAATAATATCGTTCTTGACCGCGTAGACCACCAGATCCCGGATCGAGTGCATGTCGAGTTTGCGCATGATATTGCTGCGGTGTGTCTCCGCGGTTTTGGTGCTGAGGTTTAGAAGACAGGCTACTTCCTTCGAGCTTTTCCCCTCGGCCAGAAGCTGAATCACTTCGCGCTCGCGCGGCGTCAATGTCGGCCCACCATTTGACCCGTTGTGGCCCTTGTCGAGAAAGCCTGCCAGCACCATATCGTTCACCCGAGGGGTGAAAAACATACGGTTATGCTGCAGCGCTTCGACAGCCGATATCAGATCCCGGGCGGCGTCCGATTTCAACACGAAGCCGCGAGCACCGGCGTCAAGAGCCTCCCGGATTACCTGGTCTGAATCCGTGATCGTCAGTACTATGACCTTCTGCTGGGGGTTCTGCTGCAGCAGTTGCCGGGTTGCGGCCAAACCGTTGAGATTGGGCATGCCGACATCCAAAATCACCACGTCAGGTCGAACCTGCTTCGCCTTTTCCACGGCCTCGCGTCCGTCTTTGGCCTCACCGCAGACCTCCCAACCCTCATGGGTTTGTAGAAGCATACATAGCCCACGACGCACGACCTCGTGATCGTCCGCTATCAAGATCCGAAGCTTCATTGCTCACCTCCGTGAGATACGCCACATCGCTAAGGTTTCGCCCTAAGTGAAAATCGTGTGTCCGTTTACTCAGAATCGCCAACCTGCCCACGGTTCTGAGCGATAAAAGGCCTATGCTGACTCACCGCCTCGAGCGCCGCCAGTAAATCCCTAGCCGCATCGGACTTAACAATGTAACCTCTAGCGCCCGCACCCAGCGCCGCCCGCATCATTTGCGGAGAATCATGTTGCGTGACGATCAGGACTTCAGATCTCGGCACACTCTTCCGGATCCGCCGGCAAGCTTCGAGGCCATCCATTCTTGGCATGCTCACATCGAGTACGACGACATCTGGCTTCAGGCGATCGGCTTTCTCCACGGCTTCAATGCCATCTTCCGCTTCATCGATAATCTCCCACTCGGGCCGACCTCCAAGTAGAGTCCTTAACCCGTGCCTCACGATTGGATGGTCGTCTACCACCAAAATGCGAACTGGCATACCGTTTCTCTAGTTCCGCGGAGGGCCGAGCCCGGACGATTCGCGGTGTTTCATTTGCTGACGGGCGCCTCCGCACCATGATGTAGTCACACGATTGCACGACCTACGGTCCACCCGCCGAATTATGTTCCTGTTCACTTTGAACCATCGGCGCGACAGGTATGGCGACCCGCACCAACGTGCCACGGCCATCCGATTCAACCTTCAGCTTTCCCCCCAGCTCCCACGCTCGCTCGCGGATACCCGCGAGCCCGACGCCCATCCCAGCGCCCGTCGCATAAAAATGGCTAAGCAGTTTTGCCGGTATTCCACGTCCGTTATCTTTTACCTCCAAGACGACCTGCTCGGCATCTTCCGAGATCGAGACATGGGCCTCCGAAGCGCCAGAATGCCGATGCACATTAGTCAAAGCTTCCTGGAGTGCGCGGAACAGGGCGAGTTCGATGGCCTCCGGTAAGCGACCCAGATCTTTCGGCGCATCCAGAGTCACTTTGAGTCCACTCCGCTGGCCAAAACCCTCCACATACCAACGAGCGGCCGAAGCAATTCCGCCCGCATCCATGGTGGGTGGATAGAGAAGGTAAGAGAGCGTCCGGACTTCAGAAATGGATTGCTGCATTAACCGCTCCGCTTCTGACCACAATTCTTCGCGTCCCGGCGATTGTCTCAGCATGTCCACGTTGAGTTTCAGACCGACCAAACACTGCCCCAGGCTGTCGTGCAACTCGCGGGCAATTCGGCGACGCTCAGTGTCCTGCAAACGGAGCAACCGTGACGAGAGCTGTCTTAGCGCGGCCGTGCGCTGCTCCACCAGGGATTCCAGTTCGGCCTTGGTGCGGCGCAGCGCTTCCTCAACCTGCTTGCGCTCCGCCATCTCGTTTTCGAGCGCCTGGGCCTTTTGCTGCAGCTGGGTGACGGTGCGAAGGCGCTGCTCTTCACTGATCAGCGCAGTGTAAGTCTCAACTGGAAACACATGGGAGTGTGCATCGCAGATCTTCTGAAAAGAGGCACCGTGATCTTCGCGGTGGAAGCCGCTCATGGGGTAGGCACAACGGAGGTAAAAGGGATAGGTCCGAGCCAGATCGTTCCAGAGTTCTTCCAGCCGGAGTGCGGCCTCAGCATTTCCCTCCGTCCACAATAGAGCGACCATTTCCCCGAATGCGGCTACGCGGGGAGTCTTTCCTTCGGCGGCCGCCGCGGCTTGTCCGAGGACGCTGCCGATGACCTCATTAAAGAGTGCGGCGTCGGGCATGCCATCCCGCATGAACTTTTCTAGAGTCTCAGCCGCGTCCAATGGGACGTAACGCGCCTGTTCGAAAGCTTTGGCCGTATCAAAACCCAGCGACTGCAGTCGTTGCGTAAGCCCATCCCGGTGCGCCTTTGTGGCGATGACAACGGCGGCATCACCTGCCATAAGGGCAGCGCCGATGAAGCAGCTCAGTTCCTTCAGTAGAGATATATCCTCTCCATAAAACTGCACCGTATGGGCGCGAGGACCGCCCTCGCTCCAATGCGCGATTGGTACATCATCATGGCGCGGAATACTAGCGATACTCATCTCGTTGTCTCCGGGATCGACCTTCTTGTTTTCCTGTTGCCCCCACGAACTGTTCTTCGTCTGCAGGCCGCAATCGACTGCTTTCTCCACTTTGCTGTGCCCACTTTAGAGTCCAATTCTGCGTCATCCTGTGCGAAATTCAGTACGAATACCGGAATTCCTTTTCGCTCATGCTGGGAATGCTGTAGACCCCGAACGAACTTCAGTCGGTAGCGAAGATCATCGAACCGCTACCCGGACAGCGTTACGCCGACCGGCCTATTTTGGACCTTTCCAAATGTAGAAGTTTTCTTCGTCTGACAAAGTTTCGATCCCCAGGCCTCTTGAGGCCGACGCGCGATGGACGGCGGATCGCAGGTTCGCCAGGGTAGTCCCATCAACCTCCGCCAGTGGAATTTTGATGGCTGAGCCCTTGGGCAAGGATTCCAGATCCTGAAAAATCCCCGCTACCAGGTCGTGGTGCTTGCCGCGCCGATTCCGGCGAATGTCGGCCAGAATGACGCGCTCATATTTCACAGGACTCTTCCGGGCCTTACCACTGGTTTCTTTAGCCATACGCCCCTCATACTAAAGTTGCTTTTAAAGATCTTTTTATTATTTCCAGTCGACATTGTCAAGTTTTCTGTGGTTGCATTATGGATACTTTTATTATATGTTATGGCTTCGTAACAAAACGATTCAGAACGTTGGTTTTTTCAGTTGTCTTTTCTTTAGTTTTTACGGATGGAGTAGTAGTTCCACCGTTTTTAGCGGGGAATGTAATCTTGAAGCCGCTGAGGAAGGTAGGCATGCCATGACCATGAACGTTGGGTGGCAAGAGCTATATCAAGCGGCTCTGCTCGAACTTCGCCCTGACGAATTACGGCGGCGAATCGACGAGGCGGAAAAGGCTATTCAGCAACGAATCGTAGAGCTGAGCCGGAATGATTCCAGTTCCGAGGAAGAACGTCGCGCAATGGACGATGCGCTGCGGGGGCTGCGCGTCCTCGCGAGCACGGAATGCAAACCCCCGCTTTCAACAAATTCTGGCTTGGCCCAAAATAAGGCGACATCGTGACCTGCTCCGCTCCTTGAGCGGCCTGCTACATCGCCGACATCCGCTTTCGCGCAAGTGCCGCGGATTCTAATTTTGCGGACCTCCCCTCCTCAGATCCCTGAGCCGCTATACGCGGCCCACCAAGACCAACACCAGCACAATGATCAAGATCAAGCCTAAACCGCCGCTTGGGTAGTATCCCCAACTGGAGCTGTAAGGCCACGTCGGTAAGGCGCCGATTAGCATCAGAACCAGGATGATCAGCAGAATGGTGTACATGTTCGCTCCTTTTCAAATAGAAGTCACCGGGCGTAGGAAACCAGTGCTCATTCAATTCATCCGGGTCGGGCAAAGGATCACGACCGCGCTGGACCCGGGTTCTGTGCCAGTCGAGACTGCCGATCTGGGCCACGCACAATCAGGCTATCGGCTTATCTGCGACTTCAATATCGGTTCAAGTCTGTACCTCTGCGCATTTGGTTATGTATGGTAAGCGTCTGGCTAACGTATCGAGACGTTTGAAGGTTCTTCGTCCAATGCCCAAGAATAAAAGGGCCGAGCCCATGTGGCTCGGCCGTTACATGCTTGACGAATCCCGTTCCCCAGTCATTTTGCAGCCTGGTCTTTGGACTGAGAAGAATATTTCCTGACCGCCGCCAGGAAGGAGTCGCTTCCATTCGGAGGCGCAACCTTGCCGTTCAGAATCGTCTCAAACGGTACCATTTTCCCGTAGAGAAGTCGGGTGGAATCCTTATCCTGGTTTATAACCGCCCCCGACAAATCGATGCCCGCGAAAAGACCTCGGGTCCGCGAATAGGTCAACACTTCTGCTCTCATCTTTACGTCGGTACCAGCGGTGGCATCACGTCCCACCGGACCCGCCGCAGCGGAAGCGTCCGCTCCAAGCTTGAATTTGCTGGAGAGTAGATGCTGCATCCCCTGGTCATTTGTAACCACCATGACTAGATCGACAGCCTGGCCGCCGAGTTGAAGGCCCCAGCTGCCGCCGGCGATGGTGATCGGAGCAGGAGCGCTCCATCCGTTTGGCGTCCTGCACGTGGCTACGCCCTTGCCATAGTTCCCGCCAATGCCGATCGCGATCTTGATCATTGAAGGCACGACTGCAATGCACCTGGCATCGCTCATGATGCTGTCGGGGATTGCTTTGTCAGGAGTTGCCATGATTTCGTTCAGAACGTTAGCCGCGCCATCGATTCGCTTGTTGATATCGGCTTCATCTTTGTCGTCCGCGGCCCAGGTCAAGCTGGCGAAGACCAAAGCCATCGTGGTCAGCACCAAGAGACATTTCTTTGAGTTCATTGATCAACCTCAATTCTGTGCCCACTCTGAGCACCGGGAATAGTTTTTGGTCGAGTTTCACTTGTAGCTTGGGACCGTCCTACCGATCCATCCCGTCAAAACCTTAGATCGTCCAGGGACATGCCGTAGTTGGACCGCGAGTTTCGACGCCGAAACTGCCACCGAAACAATGACCGACGCCTGACGACAACGCGACTCCTCCATGAGTGGATCTGTGTCCGGTGGATCTGCGTCTGGCGGATCTCTGTCTTGTGAAGGTGTATGTGAAATGACGTTCCAAGCCCTACAGGGAATCTTCAAATAAAGTACACAGTCGGACGGATTTTCCGCAGCCACGGACGTGTCTATGCTCCAACAGATGGAATTCATTCTTCAAGCGTGCCCCCTAACCGAGCAGAGGCCAGTCTAAGACCGGCTCCTGCTCCTCGCCTTCCCTGTAGAAACGGAGAGAAGCGAAATGGCGCGTTATCAAATCTTTGGAGGCTCAAAATGAAACTTGAATCTCTGCGCGACCTTTATGTGGAACAACTCAAAGACCTCTACAACGCCGAACAGCAACTGATCAAAGCGCTACCGAAAATGGCGAAGGCGGCTTCGTCGGAAGAATTAAAGGCCGCTTTTGAGGACCATCTGGGACAAACCAGGCAACATGCCCAACGGATTGAGACCATCTTCGAGCAGATGGGCGTAAAGGCCAAGGGAAAGACATGCAAGGCAATGGAAGGTCTAGTCGAAGAAGGCGGCGAAGTCATCAAAGAAGATATGAACGGTGGCATCAAAGATGCCGCTCTCATCGCCGCTGCACAGCGTGTCGAGCATTATGAAATTGCGGGATATGGTTGCGTGCGTGCATACGCGACGAGACTAGGAGAAGATGACGCCGCAACTCTTCTCTCTCAGACCCTCCAAGAAGAAAAGGAAGCCGACGAGGCGCTGAACGATATCGCGGAGGAACTTAACATCGAAGTCCCGCAGGAATCGGGCCAATCCGGAAAGCGAACTGTGAAGTCTTCCCGGGGAGGAACCAGGTCGGCCGCCTAGGTCGCACGGTAACTGTCAGACCACGATGAGCCATCGTTCTTGGGTGACCTGAGAGAGGTTCGGGTCACCCTGAATTGTTTTGGGGAGTTTGTTTGGATCCATTTCTTCTTGTTCCTGCCTACTGTGGGTTCGATTCCGCTGCTACCACATAAGCAATCCCTCTGATCGATGATCGACTGTATTGCGATTCAGGGCGCGTCCTTCTAATGTGCTGCAAGAGAAGGCGGCCGAAATCATGAGTAATGCAATGACAGCGACTGAAGAATCCAACTCCACCAATCAGTTGAAAAGCATTTTTGACCAGTCGCTCGCAGTACTATGCGAGGATTCCGCAAAGACGGGATCGCAAACAAAATGGCAGCGTCGAAGTTCGCTGCCCCTGCACGTCGACGCAGTCAATCTTCAAAAGCGCGCCTTGGACAATGCGGCGAAAGCGCTGGCATCACTTTGGAAGATCTCGGAACCCAAGCGTCCGAAACTGCAAAGCCGTATGCCGCTTTACAGCAGGTCGACTTCTTGATCCGCCCAAGCCATACCTCAGATTCTTCCAGATTATTGACGCTCATCGCTGCCGTGGTTGTCATCGTCGGTCTGTACTTTGGCCGGCAAGCTCTGATTCCTCTTGCTTTGGCGACGGTCTTGGCGTTTCTACTTGCGCCAGTTGTGGGGTGGCTGGAGAAATGCCGCTGTGGCCGGTTACCCGCGGTTGCGGTGGTGCTGGTGCTCGCTTTTGCCTTGGTGGGCACCGCGGGTTGGATAGTAACTGGCCAACTCCTGAACATCGTTGACCAGTTTCCGAGTTACAAAGCTAACATCCATGACAGGATTCAATCGCTTGGCGCTTCTCACGGTAGCCGATTGAGGAATGCCACGAATACGGTCACTGAGCTCAGCAATGAATTATCCGCGGCATCAGAGTCGGCAGTGGACAAGAAAGCCGGGAAAGCTTCGGGCGGCCGTCCTATTCCCGTGCAAGTGACCCAGCCTCCTTCGAGCGCGCCCCAGTACCTGCGAACGATTCTGGGGCCACTGACAGGTTTGATCGAGACGTGTGTAATGGTCATCGTATTCACGCTGTTCATGCTGGTCAAGCGCGAGGATCTGCGGAATCGGGTGATTAGGCTCGCCGGCCCGAGCCAGATGAATGTCGTGACTCAAGCTTTGGACGATGCCTCCCGGCGGTTAAGCCGCTATCTCCTGTTGCAGTTCCTGGTGAACGCGATTTACGGACTGATTGTCGGAGGCGGGACTTACTGGATGGGCATACCACACGCCCTGCTTTGGGGTGTTTTGGGTGGATTATTGCGCTTCGTTCCGTACGCTGGTGTACCAATCGCCGCCGCGTTCCCAGTAGCCTTGGCATTGGCACTGTTTCCAGGTTGGCATCAGGCCGCGCTCATCTTCGGTCTCTTTATCGTCTTGGAGCTCATCACTGGGAATCTTGTCGAGCCTTGGTTATACGGCGCCCACACCGGGATTTCATCGCTCGCCATTCTCGTGGCCGCTGTTTTCTGGACGATCCTGTGGGGCCCGGTGGGTCTGATTTTGTCGACGCCGCTCACGGTATGCATATTTTTGGTGGGTCGGTACGTGCCGCAATTAAGTTTCCTTGATGTTCTCCTCGGCGACGAGCCGGGGCTACCCCTGGAAGCCCAGTTTTACCAGCGGCTTCTTGCGCTGGATCAAGACGAGGCAAGACACATCGCCGAAATTTATTTAAAAGAGAAACCGGTTGGAAGTTTCTACGATTCGGTTCTTATCCCAGCTCTCGCACTGGCGGAACAGGACCGTCACCTGAATTCGCTGGAAGCAGAGACAGCGAGTTTTGTCAGCCAAAGGGTTAGGGAATTGATTGAAGAATTAGGGGAGCGGCCCCGTAATGACAATGAGCCGCTCATGTTCGATCAAGGTGGACAGAACGGAACTGACCCAGACAACGTCACACTGTCAGGGGCACGCCTTGTCTGTATCCCGGCGGGAGACGAAGCAGATGAACTTGTAGCCGTGATGATCGGGCAACTGCTCGAACGGTCAGGATGCGACGTTCGGTGCACGCCTTTTGCGCCGCGCGCGGAACTCTTGGATGAAATGGCGAAGGACACCCCTCACATCGCTATCGTCTCGGCGCTCCCCCCCTTTGCGGTCGGCCAAGCCCGATCGCTCTGTAAGCGGTTGCGGCAACGTCACCCCGAGCTGAAGATAATTCTGGGTTTGTGGAACGTCGAGAGTGGCGTCGCCAGGGGACAGGAGCGATTTGGACTGGGCTCCGCGGATATGATTGTTACTAGTTTGCAGCAGGCCATTTCAGTTCTCGCTGAAACAAACTTGGCGATCGGCTCGAGCAATCAGGCTCAGACCCAGAGCGCCGTTCCTCCGGACATCATCGCGACGCACCCTTAGTGCGACGGCCAGCATTTCACAAAAACTGTAGGGTTAGCATTTCCGCCGACGTACAGTAATTTTCACACTTAGCTACACATCCCATCGGATTGACGCTCTGAACGGTTGCGAGTAAGGTCCCTTGGTATCCATTTGTGTAGTGCAGGTCTTGTGCCCGCATATTTCTTCGGAGGGAATGACAATGCGACTGGCTTGGGGGATTGTGGCGGTTCTTCTGATTTTCTGGCTTTTGGGAATCGTCTTCACGTAGCCGGAAGTCTGATTCATTTGTTGCTGGGGGTCGCATTCGTGGTTCTCATCATTGACCTGTTGAGCGGTCGCCGCGCGGCTTGAGGGATGGGAGGAGCGATGAGCAGGGAGAACCCGAACAAATGCTCGCATCCTGATGCCCCAAAGAGAAACAGAGTAACTATTGCAGCCAGTCCTGCGAAGAGGCTGCCAATCTGACCGACATCGCCGACCACTGCGGACATCGGGGTTGCCTGACACCACGCGCTTAGCCGGCTCTTTTCGGGGTGCAATTTCTTTGTTGAGGAGGAAGTCATGAGATCAATGATTCTAGCGGCCGTCGCCATCGCAACCCTGCTATTGTGCGTCGCCTGCTCCAGCAATTCGAGAGATAACACTTCTTACAAGGACAGCGTAAAAAAAGCGCTGGAACAAGCAGAACTCACTGATATCAGCGTCGCGGAAGACCGCGATAAAAACACGGTGACGCTAGGGGGCACCGTCCATTCCGACGATGCAAAGGCCAAAGCAACCGGCGTGGCCAAGGACGCTGCGGGTAACCGAACTGTGGTCAACGAGGTAAGCGTCCAACCGGTTGGCGCCGAATCGGACGCGAAGAGTATCGCCTCCAATGTTGACGAGGCTATTGAAAAGAACTACAAGGCGGCGCTCATTTCCGATGGTTTGGAAAAGCAGCATATCGATTTCAAGGCTAAGAATGGCGTGCTTATCCTTCAGGGAAGTGTAAAAACGGTCGCACAACGTCAGAAAGCGCAGAGCGCCGCGGCGAGTGTGCCCAATGTGCAACAGGTACTGAATCAGATCAATGTGAAGCGTTAGGAGCAGGCTTCGAATCGTATCAAGGAAAAAGCGCTTGCAGGAGCTTGGGCGTTCTTTGTTGACTCGAAATCTCGCCTCTCAATCCACGCAACCCGCAGCAGTGCAGCAACACCGGGCAAACGAGGGATGACGGCCAGAGGAATCACAATGCAGATCCGTTTCATTCGTACGCTGTTGTTCGCACTGTTGTTCGCACTGTTGTTCTCGCTCGTCGTACTGTGCATGTCGGCGGCGTCGTTCGCACAAGTCGGCGTGGTAATTACGTTCGCCCCGCCCCCGCTGCCTGTCTATGAACAGCCAATCTGTCCTGAGGACGGCTACATTTGGACACCCGGCTACTGGGCCTACGGAGATGACTTTGACGATTATTATTGGGTGCCCGGCACCTGGGTGCTGGCGCCGGAAGCCGGTTTTCTGTGGACTCCAGGCTATTGGGGTTGGGGCGGCGAGAGTTTTATTTTTTATGAGGGTTATTGGGGTCCGGTGGTTGGTTTCTACGGCGGGATCAATTATGGCTTCGGTTATTTTGGAGAGGGCTACGAAGGCGGGCATTGGGACCACGACCGCTTTTTCTACAACCGCTCTGTGAACAATGTCAATGAAACTGTCGTTCACAACGTGTACAACACGACCGTAATCAATAACAACGAGACCCACGTCAGTTACAACGGCGGCGATGGCGGGATCAACCGGCGTCCAACACCTCAAGAAGAGGCGGCGGCGCGTGAGAGACATATTCCGGCGGTCCCGGTTCAAACTCAACATGCGCAGGCGGCGCGAACTAATCCGCAGCAACGAGCTTCCGTGAACATGGGCAAGCCGCCGGTCGCAGCGACTCCTAAACCAGGAGCATTGAACGACCGCGCCGTCGTGCCGGCGAAAGCGCCAGGGGCGCCTTATACTCCTCCTTCCAATCGGGACGGAAGTCAGCCACGCAACAATGCGTCCGCTCCCGCGAGCCCCGCTCCGCGTCCGGAGAACTCGGCACCGCGTCCAGACAACAATGCTTCTCGACCCGGCACGCCTGTCCATCCTCGCGACCTTCCGCCCGCGGCGCGCCCCAGCGCCCCAAGCACAGGCGACCCGCAGCTGGACCAGAAGTACCAGCAGCAGCAGGAAACGGTATTCGCGCAGCAGGAACAAGAACGGCAAAAACTCCAGCAGCAGCAGGAGCAGGAACATCAGCGGCTGACGCAACAAAACGCCAGTGAAGCAACAAAGCAGCAGGTGGAGCAGAAGCACCAGCAACAGACTCAGCAATTGCAGCAAAAGCACGAACAGCAGCGACAGCAACTGGAGCAGCGACAGCAGCCACCGCCGAATCGGGATCGGTCCAAGCCTCCGAACTAGGGCCGTACTCCGACTGAAAGCGTTAATCGTTTATTCAACGAGCATGAAGCGAGAACTGAGCGAGGCATCGACAACCGGGTGCCTCGCTCGGTACAGTCGAAGATTTCTCGAAAGATCGCGCAATCAAGGAATTTCGGCGGACAGGGATGCGTGACCCGTCTTGACGCCGTTCCGCTTCGGACGAGTCTGAAACAGGAGAAACGGCAAAAACCTGTACCGCATCACCGTCCCGCCTCAACTGGACGCAAGAGTAGCATGATAGAGTTCGCTCGTGCATCCGGTGCACCATTTAGATTGCCTCATCTGGGCGCGCTGCAGATCTGGATTTCCCCATGAATCGCACCCGTAAAAGCGGATTAGAACTACAGGCTGGACCCGATGGCGCGATCCTGCAAGGTGGCTATTCTGAGTTCTGGATGAAGAATGAACCAGCTCACTGTTTTGAGGTTAGGAGGCAACCGATGCTTTATTGGGCGTTGATGTTTTTGATCATAGCGTTGATAGCTGCGTTCCTCGGATTCGCCGGCGTGGCGACCGCGGCCGCTGGAATTGCGAAAATTCTGTTTTACATCTTCCTGGTGATTTTTCTTGTGACTTTGATCATGGGTCTCAGTCGCCGCGGTACGCGAGTCTAAGGCGAAAACCCTTCGGTCAAATTCACAGTGGAATATCGGGACTCTTCGGCGGCCTGCGAGGACCACGCGTACACGCATCCTCTGGCCGCGCTACACGAATCAACCGATAGTGCGTCCGGCGAAGACGAATTATAATTATGATCAAGCCTACCGAATGCAAAGGAAAGGGGAATCATCATGCGGAACAGTGGAAAAATGAATACAGCAAAGGACTGGGTGCGTCTGGCCGCCAAATTGGGTGTGCTTTTCACAGAGCCGAAAGTACGGAGCGCGATTGCCGACCGCCTGAAGGACCGAGTGGACGATGTAACCGACACGGTGACGAGCAAGTATGAAGACGCTGTCGATCGCCTGGAATCTGCCGCCGCTGCTCTTCACGGCGGAAGCCACTGGCCGTCGCGAGTAACTGGTTTTTTAGTAGGAGTTGGAGTCGGAGCGGGACTCGGAATTCTGTTAGCGCCGGCTCCCGGCAGCGAGACGCGCCAGGCTGTGCGCGACAAAGCGACCGATGTGAAGAACAAGGTGGTTGAATCCGCTGCGTCCGCGACGGGCAAAATTCGCCGGTCGGTCACGAACATGCCATCCACCGGAACCCAGGGTTGATTCTCTCGCTGAATGGAATGGGGGTTGTTTCCATCGGGTGCATCGAATCCAGCGTAGTTGCAGAGTTTCCGTAGTGTGGCCGGAACAATAGTTCCGGCCACACAGTAGGATTTGGTACACTGCTACTATCCTGAGTCCCCTATGAGCGAAAAACCCAGTACCACCCTCCCGGGAACTGTCGAAAAAATCATCAAGCCTCTATCCCCGGACGACACCGAGAAGGCCCAGATCACCGTCGAGGGGGCCGATCATCTGTATCGAGAGATTCGCATCGAGAACACACTGACGGACGAAAATGGCGACAAGGTACGCCTCAAGCCAGGTGCCGAAGTGGAAGTAACTGTTGAAGCGCCACCGGAGGCGACGACTTCGAAGAGCGACAAGAAAGACTGAGTGCCGTCAAGGCTAAACTCTAGTGACGCCGAAACGAACGGGAGAAAATCTTCACGAGGCAATTTCCTCGCTGGCACTTCTGGCGGCTTTCGACTGTGCGAGCGGCAGTGTGGCAATCACCACCGTACCTCCTCCGTCCGATTGAATCTCTAAAGTCCCGCCTAGCTGTCGCAAGCACTCCCGCATACCGCGAAACCCTACACCGATCCGACCTGATGAACTGAGTTCCAGTTGTTTTTCGCGAGGTATACCTTTGCCCGTGTCTTGAACCTCAACGCGCACGCGCCGATCTTCCTCATGCACGCGTATCGCAGCGGCAGCACCTCCAGAATGACGATGAATGTTCGTGAGGCACTCCTGAATCATTCGAAAAATTGCGATTTCCATCTCATCCGACAGCCGGCGAAACTCATCCGGTATGTCCAGCTCGACCTTGATTTTACTGCGTTCCGAGAAGCCGTCCACATACCAGCGAAGCGCCGATGCGAGACCGGCTACATCAAGCAGTGGGGGATGCAGCAGATGCGAGATGATGCGAATCTCCCGGCTAATTTGTTCTACCAGGACGGCATTTTCAGAGACGGCTCCGGCTCCCGCCGAATCGAGTTTGTGAGACTGAGCCTGAATGACAGCGATGTTCAAGCTGAGTGCCGCGAGCAGTTGCCCGGCGCTGTCGTGTAAATCACGGGCAATTTGCCGCCGCTCTTCATCACGTATCTGCTGCAGCCGGCCCGTCAGTTCACGCAGGCTTACGTTCGCCATGTTCAAGTCTGCGGTTCTTTCCTGGACCCTTTGCTCGAGTTCGTCGTGCGTTTTCCGCAGTTGTTCTTCCGTCCACTTGCTTCTGGCGAGGGAGCGACGGTTCGCTTCGCCGAGAGCGATAATCAAACCCGAAAAGACGAGAAAACCGAGCATTCCAGAAATTTCAGCCTTGGGATCTTGAAGCTCGAAGGAATGGACCGGCGGCAGGAACCAGTACCAGATCCCGACGACCCCGGCCAACGCCGTGAGAATCGAAGGGCCGAGCCCACAATACCAGGCGCAGAAAACTGTTGCTGCCCAGAGCGCGTGATAAGGATAGCTCTCTCCGAGAAGCGGAGTTAGCATTCGGCGAACCAAAAGCGCAATGATCGCCGCGAGGACCGCTAGTGCATAACGGCGCACGTTCTCATTCTCATTCTCATTGCGAGATGCCGAACCACTGTAGGCTTCCATCCTCGACCTTACCTTGCGGGATTCATTCCGAAACGATCCACACGAACAGAGCGACGTGCTCTACCATGCCGACGCGGGTTTTGCTCGCTAGTGGCGGCTTCTGCCCCTGCGTTGCGTCTTGCAACTTCGGCATCCAGATAGGCCAACGTTTTTGGGTCTGTCACGACTCTGGCGTGACGGAGCAGTTCCGTCACAGCCAGCTGTCGTCTGCGCAGTGATGAGGTCATTTCGCGGCACGTCTGCTTCATGAAGCTGAGCATACCTGCACCACTAAAAATAGGTGGACTATTTGTTTTCCTCTGTCGTGGCCGCGACGTACGTTTTGCGCAGCAGAAGGTGAGCCATTGCATGACAAGCGCACCATGCCCCCAGACTATCCGTATCACTATCGTATCAACTAATTATCATAAATTAGTCAAGCCAGAAAAGAGATCGTAGTCAAATGTAAAAATATGCTTGACGTAGATATTCCGCTCTGTTATTTTCTTTCGCGAATGATAGAAGGGGAGCAATATGGCCAATGAACTGAAGACCAAGAAGCTGCAGTCGGTGGCGAAATATCGGCGGGTTGAGGTCGCCGACCTCAAGACCGGGAGACACGGAAAGCACCACGAACTGGTTCAGGGAATTGTGCAGGAATTGATAACGCTGCAGCCGGGTTCAGCCCTTGAGATTCCACTTGCCGACGTAGGCGGCATTGGTCTGCCAAATCTTCGTTCGGCCGTACATCGCGCGGCAACCTCCAGCGGTCTGCAGATCGAAACGGTCGCTGACGACGGTAAGTTTTATGTTTGGAAGGCCAATTCGAAATAAGGAGTATGGAAATAAGTCGTATGGATGAGAGCGCGGTTTTCCCAAAAATCCCATTTCCACTACACCGCTTTTCGCCGAACGTCACTTCCCAGTACAGTATCTACCCTAGTTTCATCCTGCTGCCGCTCCTGTAACGTAACAGCTCGGAGATCCTGTAAAACCCGGGAGTGATTGCGGCAATCAGTCTTCACTGACGTCGCCTCCACGGTTTCTTGCTTCCCGGTATCCGACCTAGCGGGCTGGTTCTGCAATGCAGAATTGGAGATGTAACCATGGCAGTGAGTACGCAAGCCGCTTACGGAATGTACGCCCACGATGTGGCGCTGCAGCAAGTCGTGCAGACTTTGAACCAGTCCGGATTGGAGAAGGAGAACATCTGCATGATGGTTTCGCCCAGGCATCCCATCGCCGCCATCGTGCGCGAGGCGAATATCCTCAACGCCGAGCCAGAGGCGAGTGCGGCTGCGGCTGGGTTGATGGGCTGGCTTATGAAATTCGGCGCGGTGATGATCCCAACGGTCGGCTTGTTCATCCGTTCACCAGCGTTCCTGCAGGCCCTGGTAGTGAGAGAGGATTCTCCGAATGCATATGGCAATTCGAAAGCTCTTGTCGGATTGGGCTTTTCTGAGGGCGACGCACTGCGATTTGAGCGTCAGCTCCGCGAAGCGGGGGTCCTGGTTTACGTGGCATGCCCGGAAAACTCAAAACCGACCTGGGCAGTAGAACTACTGCGCCGGAGTGGAGCCCGCGAGACCGCCACGCTGGGAGAAAAAGAAGTGGCGCTTGAAGCCACGGCCTGAGACGAGCCTTAATCGGTGTTCACGAGAAACGTGGCGAATCCTTCGGTATATTGCCGAGCTGCAGTCCCCCCTTTTCGATTCCCGGAAATCCCGCTTCCAGCTGGTCCTCTACAGTAAACACCCTAGAGTCACCCTACAGTTTTTCATGATATCAATCGGTGTTTAAGTCGGTGAATTCCTGCAGGTTAACATTCAACATGCTTCGGACCGACCCGGATTTCGGTGGTGTGTCCTCCTGTAGCACACTGCGTGGAAATGCCCGCGCGTTCACCTGTCCTTATAATGATTTGTCACAATGCCGATGCTCCGTCGAGTCCAGGAGACCATGATGAAGAAAAATAATCGAGACGCGGCGACCGAAGTTGCCCACGGCGAACCCGAAGCTGACCAGAACAATAAGAATAACGGGAATGTTGTTCTTGTCGGAGAGCCTGCTTCGGCTGATCTAAGCGTGATTCTGACCGGCCTGCAGACGATGCGAAACGGTGACTTTTCAGTTAGGCTTCCGGGCTCCTGGACCGGACTGCCCGGGAAGATTGCCGATACGTTCAATTCCATTGTTGCTGCCAATCAACAGATGGCACAAGAGTTGAAGCGTGTGGGGCAGGTGGTGGGCAAGGAAGGAAGAACACGCGAGCGCACCCGCTTTCATGAAGCGAGGGGGGCGTGGGGCGATATTGAAGTGTCGGTAAATTCGCTCGTAGAAGACTTGCTTCGGCCAACCGCCGAGGTTACCGGCGCCATCGCGGCCGTAGCCCAGGGAAACCTGACTCAAACCGTTCGCTTGGATGTGGACGGGCGGCCGCTGGAAGGCGAGTTCCTGCGCTCCGCCAACATTGTCAACACCATGATTCAGCAGCTCGGCGTTTTCACCGCCGAAGTGACGCGCGTGGCTCGCGAGGTCGGCACTGACGGCAAACTGGGTGGTCAAGCAGTGGTGCCCGGCGTTGCCGGTACATGGAAAGACCTCACGGATTCCGTCAACTCGATGGCCAGCAATCTCACCGGTCAAGTGCGCAACATTGCTGAAGTCGCTACGGCTGTTGCCAGCGGCGATCTCTCCCGAAAAATTACCGTCGATGTGCGCGGAGAAATTCTCCAACTCAAAGAAGCGATCAACACCATGGTGGACCAGCTGCGCTCGTTTGCGTCCGAAGTAACGCGCGTCGCTCGTGAAGTGGGTACTGACGGCAAACTGGGCGGCCAGGCCGTCGTTGTCGGCGTAGCCGGCACGTGGAAAGATCTTACCGACTCGGTTAACGCCATGGCCGGTAACTTGACGGCCCAGGTGCGCAATATTGCCGAGGTGACCACCGCCGTCGCCCGAGGCGATTTGTCGCGCAAGATCACGGTCGATGTTAAAGGCGAAATCCTCGAACTCAAGGACACCATCAACACGATGGTGGATCAGCTCAACGCGTTCGCCGGCGAAGTCACGCGCGTGGCGCGTGAAGTGGGTACCGAAGGTAAGCTGGGCGGCCAGGCGCAGGTGCCCGGCGTTGGCGGCACATGGAAAGATCTGACGGACAATGTCAACTTCATGGCCAGCAATCTCACCGGCCAGGTACGCAATATCGCCGAGGTAGCGACGGCCATCGCGAACGGCGATCTCTCGCGCAAGATTACGGTCGATGTTCGCGGCGAGATCTTGCAGCTTAAGGAAACGCTGAACACGATGGTGGATCAGCTCAACCGCTTCGCCGGCGAAGTAACGCGCGTGGCGCGCGAAGTCGGCACCGAAGGGCGTTTGGGAGGACAGGCCAACGTGCCTGGCGTCGCTGGCACCTGGAAGGATCTTACGGACTCCGTGAACTCGATGGCGGGAAACCTTACCGGTCAGGTTCGCAATATCGCCGAGGTCACGACCGCCGTGGCCCGAGGCGATCTGTCGCGCAAGATCACGGTAGACGTGAAAGGCGAAATTCTCGAACTTAAGAACACTATCAACACAATGGTCGATCAGCTCAACGCGTTCGCCGGCGAAGTCACGCGCGTGGCCCGCGAAGTCGGTACGGAAGGCAAGCTGGGCGGGCAGGCGCAGGTGCCAGGTGTAGCCGGCACATGGAAGGATCTCACGGACAACGCCAACTTCATGGCCAGTAATCTTACCGGCCAAGTACGAAATATTGCCGAAGTCGCAACGGCCGTGGCCCGAGGCGATTTGTCGCGCAAGATCACGGTGGACGTAAAAGGCGAAATCCTCGAGCTCAAAGACACCATCAACACCATGGTGGACCAGTTGCGCTCATTTGCGTCGGAAGTCACACGCGTGGCCCGCGAAGTAGGCACCGATGGAAAACTGGGCGGGCAAGCACAGGTCCCTGGCGTTGGCGGTACCTGGAAGGATCTCACGGACTCCGTCAACTCGATGGCCAGCAACCTGACCGGTCAGGTCCGCAACATCGCCGAAGTCTCCACGGCCATCGCCAGCGGAGACCTCTCGAAGAAAATCACGGTGAACGTCAGCGGTGAAATTCTTCTGCTCAAAGACACCATCAACACGATGGTGGATCAGCTGAACGCGTTCGCGGGAGAAGTGACGCGCGTGGCGCGCGAAGTCGGCACCGAAGGTCGGCTGGGAGGACAAGCCAACGTGCCTGGCGTCGCTGGCACCTGGAAGGATCTCACCGACTCCGTAAACTCGATGGCCGGTAATCTCACCGGTCAGGTCCGTAATATCGCGGAAGTGACTACTGCCGTGGCCCGCGGCGATTTGTCGCGCAAAATCACGGTGGACGTGAAAGGCGAGATTCTCGAACTCAAGAACACCATCAATACGATGGTCGATCAACTCAACGCCTTCGCTGCCGAAGTAACTCGCGTGGCCCGCGAAGTCGGCACGGAAGGCAAGCTGGGCGGGCAAGCGCAAGTGCCGGGTGTGGCAGGCACATGGAAGGACCTCACCGACAACGTGAACGTAATGGCCGCCAATCTGACTGAACAGGTACGCGGCATTGTGAAAGTCGTGACCGCCGTCGCCAACGGCGAACTGACTCAGAAGCTGACCGTAAACGCGAAAGGTGAGGTTGCAGCTCTGGCCGAAACCATTAACAACATGACCGACACGCTGGCTACCTTCGCCGACCAGGTTACGACCGTCGCCCGCGAGGTCGGCGTCGAAGGCCGGCTCGGTGGACAGGCCAACGTGCCTGGCGCTGCGGGTACGTGGAAGGATCTCACCGGCAACGTCAACCTCCTGGCGGACAATTTGACCAACCAGGTGCGAGCCATTGCCGAGGTTGCTACGGCGGTCACCAAGGGCGACCTCACACGCTCCATTCAAGTGGAGGCAAGCGGTGAAGTGGCCGAGTTGAAAGACAACATCAACACCATGATCGACAATCTCCGTCTCACTACCGATCGCAATACGGAGCAGGATTGGCTCAAGACGAATCTTGCCCGCTTCACGGGCATGTTGCAGGGACAGCGCGATCTGGGAACGGTGGGACGCATGCTCCTGTCGGAACTGGCGCCTCTGGTAAGCGCCCAACAGGGTGTCATCTACCAGATGGGAACGGAAGAATCGGCGGAGATGACGCTCCTCTCCGCGTTTGCAGGCGACGGCGAGGACGGGCATCTACGGCGATTGAAGATAGGCGAGGGTTTGGTGGGACAATGCGCGGCGGAAAAGCAAAGGATGCTGATCTCCGAATTGCCACCCAGCACGATTACCATTCGCTCGGGTTTGTTCGAGGCTGTTCCGCGAAACGTTATCGTGCTACCCGTGCTCTTTGAGGATCGTGTGAAGGCGGTTATCGAACTGGCCTCGCTGAGCACTTTTACAACCTCCCATCTGGCGTTTCTCGAGCAGCTGACGGCCAGCATCGGCATCGTGCTCAACAGCATCGAGGCCACAATGCAGACGGAAGGACTGTTGAAGCAGTCCCAGCAATTGGCCACCGAACTGCAGGTTCAGCAAAAGGAGTTACAACAGACAAACGAGCAGCTCGCGCAAAAAGCGCAGCAGCTCGCCGAACAGAACGTTGAGGTCGAGCGCAAAAATCAGGAAATCGAGCAAGCCCGCCGCGCCTTGGAAGAGAAGGCGAAGGAGCTGGCTTTGACCTCCAAGTACAAGTCGGAGTTCCTGGCTAACATGTCTCATGAGCTGCGCACGCCACTTAACAGCATCCTGGTCCTGGGCCAGCAACTCAGCGAGAACCCGGATGGAAACCTGACGCCAAAACAGGTTGAGTTCTCCCGCACGATTCATGGCGCCGGGACAGACTTGCTGAACCTGATCACCGACATTCTTGATTTGTCGAAGATCGAATCCGGGACCGTGTCGGTGGAGGCAGAGGAAGTCTATTTTGCCAGTCTGCTGGACATGGTGGAACGTCCGTTCCGGCATGAGGCCGAGAACCGGCGCCTCACTTTCGAGGTGGAGACCGATCCGCACCTGACTCGGAGCATCGTCACCGACTCGAAGCGTTTGCAGCAGGTATTGAAGAATCTGCTGTCCAACGCCTTCAAGTTCACCGAACTGGGAAGCGTCCGCCTGTCGGTGTCTCTAGCTAAGAGCGGCTGGAGCGAGGATCACCCGATCCTGGGAAAGGCCGCATCAGTTGTCGCCTTTGAAGTTGCCGATACCGGCATTGGTATTCCGGTGGACAAGCAGCGGATCATCTTCGAGGCTTTCCAGCAGGCAGACGCCGGCACCAGCCGTAAGTACGGTGGAACAGGTCTGGGGCTCGCGATCAGCCGCGAATTGGCCAGCCTCCTGGGTGGCGAAATCCAGTTACGGAGCGCTCCAGGTCGAGGAAGCACCTTTATCCTCTACTTGCCACAAACCTACGTGGGCCCATCTAGCGCTGCCATGGTGGAGAGAAAGTACCCATCGTCAGTGTCTCCCGTACCATTGTCCGTCGTCTCTGAACACCCGGTCGAGAAGATTCCCGACGACCGCGACAATCTGCAACCCAACGATGCAATCTTGCTGATTGTCGAAGATGACCCGCACTATGCTCGCGTGTTGCGTGATCTTTCTCGTGACAAGGGATTCAAAGTTCTGGTGGCTATGCGTGGTGCGGAGGCGCTCGCGCTGGCGCGCGAATACCATCCGACCGCGGTTTCACTGGACGTCTTCCTGCCCGATATGCTGGGCTGGACGGTTCTGAACCACTTAAAACAAGATCCGGCAACTCGGCACATTCCGGTTCAGATGTTAACGCTGGACGAAGACCGTTCCCATGGCCTCGCCCGCGGTGCATTTGCTTTTGTTACGAAACCAACCACACCGGAGGGACTGGAGACGGCACTGACCCGCATTCAGGCATATGCTGCTCCTCGACGGAAACGATTGCTGGTGGTGGAAGACAATCCAGCCGAGCAACTCAGCATTAAGGAACTGCTTGGCTATGACGACATCGACGTCACGGTCGTTTCCAGCGGCGAGGAGGCGATCCAAGCCGTTAACCGGCAGTCCTTCGACTGCGTCGTTCTTGACCTGCGTCTACCCGACATGTCAGGCTTCGAAGTGCTGGAGCGCTTTCGAGACACGCCGTCACTGTGCGACTTGCCGGTCGTCGTGTTTACCGGCAAGGAGCTTTCCCCGGAAGAGGATGCCCGTCTTCATGCGCTGGCACGCAGCGTCGTGGTTAAGGGGGTCGAGTCGCCCGAACGCTTGCTGGATGAGACCGCATTGTTCCTGCATCGCGTTGTCGTCGATCTTCCGGTGGAGAAACAGAGAATGCTCGACCGGTTGCATCACTCCGACGATGCCCTGGTCGGGAAAAAAGTGCTGGTGGTCGACGATGACGTGCGCAACATCTTCGCTCTCAGCAGCGTGCTGGAACGTCGCGGCATGAACGTGATTACTGCAGGGACTGGCCGGGAAGCGATCGCAAAACTCGAATCGACACCGGATGTCGCGATCGTACTGATGGACATCATGATGCCGGAGATGGACGGCTACGAAACGATGCACGTGATCCGGCAAAACGTTTCGTTGCGTCGCTTGCCCATCATCGCGCTAACCGCAAAAGCAATGAAAGGAGATCGCGAGAAGTGTCTGGAAGCTGGTGCGTCGGAGTACCTGGCCAAACCCGTCAATACCGAGCAATTACTCTCATCGCTGCGTATGTGGCTACACAGATAGCAGTTGTGGCAGCGGGCATTTGGCTCCCGAGGTCTTCACGGAGAGAACAATGAGCGCGGACGAAAGGGTCAATATTCTGATGGTCGATGATCAGCCGGCCAAGCTGCTCAGCTACGAGGTTATGCTGGGCGAACTTGGCGAGAACCTGATCAAGGCGACTTCGGCGAAGGAGGCCCTTGAACTTCTTTTGAAGATCGACGTTGCCGTGGTGCTGATGGACGTAAGCATGCCGGAGCTGGATGGTTTTGAATTGGCTACGATGATTCGCCAGCATCCACGGTTTCAGAGAACCGCGATCATCTTCATCTCAGCCGTGCATCTGACGGATCTGGACCGGCTTAAGGGATACGAGCACGGAGCGGTCGATTACATTTCCGTTCCGGTCGTGCAAGAACTCTTGCGCGCGAAAGTCAGGGTATTCGCCGAACTACACCGCAAAACCAGGCAGCTCGAAGCGCTGAATCGCGATCTGGAGCGCCGCGTGCTGGAGCGCACTGAGGAGTTAGCGGCTAAAGCTGAGCAGCTATTGCAGCTCAACACCGAACTGGTGGGCAAAAACCAGGAACTCGACGCCATTATCAGCACCGCACCGGATGTCATCTTCAGCAGTCAGGAAGACGGCCGTTACGAGTATGTCAGCGATCGGTTTCACGAGTATACCGGCACTTCAGAAGATTCTGGCAAGACTGTCAGTTGGTTCGACTATGTGCACCCCGACGACGTTGAGCGCAGTAAGGCGGTTTGGATACACTCCGTTCAAGTAGGGGGGAGTTACGAATCGGAATATCGTCTGCGCTCGAAAGATGGCGCCTACCGTTGGTTCCGGTCTCGTGCTCTTCCAATTCGAGATCCCGACGGAAAGATCGTTAAGTGGTATGGGACCTGCTCCGATATTCATGACAGCAAGCTGCTGGAACAATCCATTCGTGACAACGCCATTGAACTGGAAAAAATGGTCGACAGACGCACGGATGAGTTGCGGCGCCTTTCGGTCCGCCTCATCACGGCGCAGGATCAAGAGCGCCGACGTGTCGCGCGCGACCTGCACGACGGGTTAGGGCAGGAACTCGCCGTGGCTAAGATGGTATTGGATAAGCTGCTTCTGCAAAAGCCGGCTCAACCGCAAGAGCAAACGTGGGCTCAAGCCAGCAGCATTGTCGATCGCGCGATTCAGCAAGTCCGCACTTTGTCGCACCTTTTGCATCCGCCGTTGCTCGATGAAGTCGGATTACTGTCAGCGCTTGCCTGGTACGTGGAAGGGCTCACAAAGCGGAGCGGCATCGAAACGTTTCTCGATGTCCAACCGCCCGATTTCCCCAGGCTTGTGCCGGAAGTTGAGACGGCGATCTTCCGAATTGTTCAAGAGGCTCTCACGAATGTCTTCCGGCACTCCGGAGCTCAGAAGGTGTGGATTACCTTGAATCAAAAGGATGGGCTGATAGTCGTAGCGGTACTGGACGATGGCAAGGGAATCGACAAAAGGGTTGCGGAGCTGCGCCCGGAGAGCGTTGGCGTTGGCATTGGTGGCATGAAACAGCGCGCCAAAGAATTTGGCGGAGAATTGCGACTGACCAATGCCGATCCGGGAACCCTCCTCGAACTTAGGATTCCTTCCAAGTCGGTATTGTTGGAGCCAAGCACAGTCTTGAATTGATGTTCGTGAAGTTGTATTTTGCAGCGCAAGCCGGCTGACCGCGGGTTTGCGTTGAAACCGCAACGCTTTGCGCAGGACATCCCCAGCGCCTCTTGGTGGCGTAACGGTAGAACTGTTTCTTCGTTTTACCGGTATAACACCCCTGCGTAGGGAAAGTTTCGCCTCGCGCCGGAATAAACCAAATAGTCCTCGGCCTTCAAACCCATTCCGCAGTACAGCAAGTTTCACAATCAAGTACAGGAGCATCCTGATAGGACAGGAGCCGTCACTTCGCTAGTCTTTCCTCAGAAGATAAAAGCTCTTGGAATCATGGAGAGCGAAGAAACAAGGTAGTTGACCGAAGGAGACTACAGTGGCCACTTGCGTGATTACCGCGATAGCGTCAGATGTGAATCCAGTTAATGTGCTTCCAGTCGGGGATGCAAACCACCCAGACAATTCCGAAAGCAGCCTTGTTCAACGCGCGCAGCGGGGCGACGAGCAGGCCTTTGCCACACTCTTCCAGTTGCATAAGAAGCGTGTGTATTCGGTGTGCCTGCAGATGACAAAAGATGTGGCCGACGCCGAAGATCTGACGCAGGAAGCCTTCATGCAGGTGTTTCGCAGCGTCAACTCATTTCGAGGCGATTCGGCCTTCTCCACTTGGCTGTACCGGGTCGCTGTGAACACCGTGCTGATGAAGTTGCGACGGCGTAAATCCCCACCGGTGCTGTCGCTGGATGAACCTGTGTCGAGCGACTCGCCATCTCTCAAGCGCGAGGTTGGGAAACAGGATCCGAGCCTCAGCGGGGCGATTGACCGTATTGCGTTGCGCCGTGCCCTCGAAGAACTACCCGGAGGATGCCGGCAAATCTTCGATCTGCACGAGGTTGAGGGGTACCAGCATCATGAAATTGCCGAACTGCTGCAATGCTCCATCGGAAACTCGAAATCACAGCTCCATAAAGCGAAGCTGAAGATGCGCGACCTGCTTCTGCCGGCACGGAGAATTCCGCGGCCACACAAAGCGAGCGATCAGGCCGAAAATATGGCGAAATCCCTGGCCGCGAGCGATCAGTCCAAATCTTCAACGTCCTATAGCGCGCAATAACAAGAATTAGACATGCTGTGGACGAGGCGAACCATTGTAGTAACGCTGGATGCTCAGTGGTTTACGGTATTGCCACACCGGGTTGGAACTCCTATGGTTGAAGAACCAGAGATAACGTTGTAGAAAGGTGCCAAATGCCAGGGAAAAAACATCTACACGGTGTGAGCGCTAAAGAACAGCGGGAGTATGAACATATCAAGGAGAGTGCGCAACGGTCTGGGCGCTAGGGTGACCGGGCCAACGAAGTAGCTGCGCGAACTGTGCTCAAAAAGCATAAGGCGGAAGGTCACAGCAAGGGGCATTGAGTGTGGCGCGCTCCGCGGCTGTCGCGGAGCTTGGCGGTGGTCGGCAGAATATGTCGTTTCCTGTCAATCCCGAGGTGACTGGAGTGAAAGGAAGGAAGGTCCCGCTTGGTTCGAATTCTTGTGGTAGATGACAACCCGGCGGTGCGACATTATCTTCGAGGCCTCCTCGAACAACGAAGCACCTGGTGGGTCTGTGACGAAGCTCCTACGGGAGGAGAAGCGCTACAAAGGGTTAAGGAACATCCGCCGGACATGATCTTGCTTGACTTCCAAATGCCGGATGTAAACGGGATTGACGTTGCCCGGGAGGTTTCGCACCTCTTTCCTGAAATTCCCATCCTAATGGTCACAATTCATCTCTCCAACCAGTTGGCCGAGGAGGCCCGAAAGGTAGGGATCCGTGGGGTCTGCTCGAAATCCGACGTCGGCTCCATTGTCGAGGCCGTGGACGCGATCCTTCACGATGGAAGTTATTTCCCCCAAATGGGTTCGATCAGCCACTAAAATCCCTCCTGTGAAACTCCTTGCGGCCCATATACAGGATTCCCTGTATTCGAGCCAGGGGAGTACCATGCTAAGTTGCTGGTGGCTGTGATGTGGCACCGAAGACTGGGCCAGAGGTGGCGAACGCAGCCGAAGGTACAATCCCCTGGCAAATAGTGTGCAAGACCGCTTCCGAAGGCTGGAAACCGTTTATGGCTGTTCGCATTCTGCTGGTGGATGACCATCCAGTCGTAAGGCAAGGCCTGAGGACTCTATTGGAAGGGCGATCCGAGTGGGAAGTAGTGGGTGAAGCGTCAGACGGGATCGAAGCCCTGGAAAAGGTCGGCAGTTTGCAACCTGATGTCGTGGTGCTCGATGTTACGATGCCAAGAATGAATGGTATTGAAGCCTGCCGATTGATCCAGCAGAAGACTCCTGGGCTCGAAGTTCTGTTCGTTACGCAACATGACTCTCCGCAGATGATGCGTGAGGCCCTGGCTGCAGGGGCGAGAGGGTACGTCGTGAAATCAAATCTCGCGCGAGATCTGTTGGAGGCGGTAGAGGCAGTGAGCCAGCATCGGGCATTTACAGCGCTGGCGCGATCCACAGGTGCAGGGCTGAATACCGTGTCATTTGCAAAGTAAGACTGTGTGTGGGAGGATCTGCCATGAAACTACGCATCCTGTTAGCCGATGATCACGAAATTGTACGCCGGGGTTTGTGTTCGCTTCTCCAGAAGCATGAAGGATGGGAAGTGTGCGGCGAAGCATCCGATGGCCGCGAAGCGATCGAAATGGCCAAGCAGTTGAAGCCGGATGTGGTGATCGTGGACATTGGCATGCCACACCTGAACGGCCTGGATACCACCCGTCAGCTGCTGCAGCATGACCCCGCCTTCAAAGTCATTGTCCTGACGATCACCGATTCCGATCAGGTGATCCGTGAAGCCCTTAATGCCGGTGCACGCGGATTCGTGCTCAAATCTGACGCAGCTCGCGATCTGGTGTCTGCGGTCGAAGCCTTGCAGAGCAACCGAATGTTCTTCACCCCGCGAGTGAATGATCTTGTGATGGCGGGTTTTTTGGAAAAGGGGCACACCATCGCACGGAATGAGCCTCCGGATTTGCCGATCCTCACTGCCCGGGAACGTGAAGTCACTCAGCTTTTGGCGGAAGGGAAAAGTTCCAAGGAAGTGGCCTCGCTCCTGAACTTGAGCACCAAGACCGTGGAAACACATCGCAGCAACATAATGCGGAAACTCAGCCTGCACTCGATCCGCGATCTGGTTGTCTATGCCATCAAGAACAACATCATCCAGATCCAGATGCCACCTCAACTCAATGGCACAACGGAAGGCACACTAGCTTAGGGATCCAAGCCGATATTGCTGCTCTACTGACGCCTGTCCTGGGCGTGCTGATCCCTTACAAAATAAAATGAAGTCCCAGCCAAAACGGGCTGGGACTTCCTATTGAAAATCGCTTCGAAGGAAACTACGAAGCGCGGCGTTGACGGTCGCGGTTCTGGTCGTCTTCTTCATTGTCGTGTTGGCCCTGACCACCCTTTTTTGGCTGTTGCTGACCGGGTTGACCACTCTGCTGGCCCTGGCCCGGTTGGCCAGGCTGATCGGATTGTCCGGACTTTCCGCCCTGCTGGCCCTTTTTTTCCATATCGTCTGCCATGAATACCCTCCTAGTAAAGGCGTGAGCCATCCGCGCCTTGAGAATTTATCGACATACGAAGCTTAGTTGCTGCAAGAGATTGCAAGGTTGGGCAGGATTTTTTCCGCTGATTCACATCCGATTGTGGCCACGGAGCGTGTCGATTTAGCAGACCAAGCACAAGCATGGCATGGCAGCGCAGTTGCCCGCAAGCGCAACCAGTGCGGAGTGGCCTTCCGAGCTGCCTAAATTAGCCACGCCTGAGGAAGGCCACCGGCTCCGGGCACCATTTCGCGCCGAGAATCACAGCACAACCATAATCGCAACGCCAACGCCGGGATGAAGCAGGTCGAAGAGAAAATACTCGCCGTCAACGTAGTCGACGTAGCATAGGTCAGTGTCGACCCATCCCGCTGGCCATGCGTCAACAATCACGAACGTGTAGCCTCCATATTGGAAACCCGGCTGTCCCTGAGCCGTAGTCGTGCGGCTGACTTTAAACTTATGTTGACGGCCGAACTGGGCGCGGAACTTGTCGTCGGGAATGTGCCCCCCACGATGGTCCGCCGAACGTTGCGCGTGCTGGGTTGATTGCCCGGCCTCGCCCGGCTGCCTAGAGGGCTTGGCATTCTCCGGCTGTGCCGGCTTATTTTCGCCACGGGCAGGCTTGTCCTCACTCTGTTCCGCGGGTTTGGCCTCACCCTGGCGCGAGGGCTCATCCTGCGCCGGCTTGCTTGCCTCGGGACGAGTTTCTTGTGGTGGGGTCTTGGCCTCATCGCGCTGATCCTGCGCGTAAATCAGAGCGGTCGTGCCGAAAAGTAAAGACAGAACTAATGTGCCCACCAATGTGCTGACTAATCTAACGAGTTTCATGACGGTCGTCTCCTTCCAATACGCAAGCATCAGTCCACTAGCTCTTGAGGACTTAATGATCTTGCGATGCGAGCGATGAATAGATGCAAAGCCGGCGAAAGTGGATGCTGATACGGTTGCAATCACTAGAAAAAAGCAGGCGCCTTTTTCTCTCGGTGAATCGGCGCCTGCTGACAGGGCATTAGTGTCAGTAGAGTTAACGGGAGTCTGAACTGACCCAAGTACATGTGTCTATACTGTCAAGCTTGTATTTTGCCTCCGACCGTTACCAAGGTAGATCCCTTCTCTCTACTAGCGCTATCTCGTGACTAGCGCTAGCTAAATTAGCACCTCTTCCCTTCCCTCGCCGTTTACGGTAAACGCTGTATTGACCATCGAAGTGAACCGAGGTAAACAGGCGCATGCGACCCTATTTGGCTGTACGGAGCGCTAGAACAGTTGGCGACTCGCTGCAACCGAGCAAGCTTGCCGCCGCGCAATAATTCCCGAAGATCGTTCTACCAATCACAAGCTCGATGGCGCTAAAATAACCCGCAAAAGCACCGGTCAAAACTTTGCAAAGGGGAAAATCGATCGCCTCGCATCCGCCCGAAGCAGACTGCAGTACCTGTCATCAAGACCACAATCTTGTTGGCGCACACCTTCCTCCCGGCGCACCAAACTGGGGTTTGCCGCCGGCGAGCACTCCGATGATCTGGCAGGGCTTCACCGACTCGCAGATTTGCCAGTCGATCAAGGATCCCAAGCAGAACAAGAACCGGAACATCGAGCAACTCGTCGAGGATCTTACGGAAGATAAATTAGTGATGTGGGGATGGAATCCGGGCGAGGGCCGAACTCCCACCCCATTCCGCACGATGAGTTTGCCTCAAGGGTAAAAGCGTGGCAGGCCGCGGGAGCGCCTTGCCCGTAGCGTCTCGCCTCGGAATCCTACCCTACTCCACTGCCCGTCATCTTTCTCGCTAGCTTGCCGTCACTTTGATCTTTGTTGCGCAATCCATTTATCCGTGCGGGCCTCGAGGAGATCGAGGGGAAGGGTTCCGCCGTCGAGCATCTCGTCGTGGAAGCTGCGGATGTCAAACTTGGCGCCCAATTCTTTCCGGGCGCGTTCGCGGAGTTCGCGGATCTTGAGCTGTCCGAGCTTATAACTGAGGGCTTGAGCGGGCCACGCGATATAGCGGTCGGTCTCGGACTGGATAGTTGGCTCATCAACCGCACCAGACTTGCGGAAGAAATCCACGACTTGATCCCGTGTCCATCCTTTCGCGTGAATTCCAGTGTCGACAACCAGGCGTACCGCGCGGAAGAGCTCAGAGGAGAGGCGCCCATAGTCCGACACCGGGTCTTGGTAGAAGCCGACCTCTTTGCCGAGTTCCTCTGCGTACAATGCCCATCCCTCGCTGTACGCATTGAAGCCGAGACCATGCAGGCGGAACTTGGGCAATCCGGTGAGTTGTTGCTGCACCGACAGCTGCATGTGATGTCCGGGAATCCCTTCGTGGTAGGCGATCGCCTCATTATCGATCAGCGAGCGCTCTGCGAAGTTGGAAGTCGCGACGACAACGCGGCCGGGGCGCTTACCGTCCGGCGTGCCGGTGACGTAGTGGGTTGCTGCGGCGGACTGGAAGGCGGGTATGGCTTCAACGGTGACTGGCGACTTCGGAAGAAGAGTGAAGAGCTCTGGAAGTTTCGGCTCCATCTGGGCGATGTAGTGGCGGAAGTCTTCGAGGATCTGCTCCGCGGAAGTCGGAACGTATTTCGGATTAGCTTTGAGCGAGGCCCGGAAAGCCGCGAGGTCGGCGAAGCCCTCCTTCTTGGCAATAGCGATCATCTCGGCCTCAATGCGGTCGATCTCGCGTAGTCCGAGTTGATGGATCACGTCCGGCGTCATGTGGGTGGTCGTCCGGGCGTAGATGTCGTTTTCGTAGCGCCTTTGCCCATCTGGCAGAGAGGTGACAGAGAGAGTTGTACGGCCTTGAGGCGCGTATTCCGTACGAAGGAAAGCGGCGAAGGTCTTGTAGGCAGGGATGACGTCAGTGTTAATGGCGTCGGTGATCTGTTGGGTCAAGCGCTTCTGGTCTTCCGGAGAGATGCTCGCGGGATACTTCTTTGTCGGAAGGAGAAAGGGATCGGCCTCGATGATGCCCTCACACTGGACGGGTAACTTCTCCAGGAGGAATCGGACGGGCATGAGCTTGCCCTTCATGCCAGCGCGAAGGACTTCGGTGGTTTGGCCGAACACGCGTGGGATCTGGTGGAGACGGGCGATGTAGTCCTCGTAGTGCTTGACGGAGTCGAGAGGTACGGATAGCGGTAAGTCCGCGAGGCTGGTATGGATGCCATTCTGCTGGTTAATGGGCATCTCGTACTCTTTGAGATCGAAGTCGGCGATACGCTGCTCGAGGACACGAACGAGGAGATCGTGCGAAAGCTGGTCCTGGTCGGAGAAGCCAGTACTCGGGATAGCTTCAAGTCGAGCAAGGAAGACCTGATCAGTCTTGTGGTACTGGGCGATGGCGTCGAGTGAGCGGTCGGCGAGCTTGTCGTTGTAGCGGTAGTCGCCGAAGGCGGTGGCGCGCTCGGGAAAGTCGCGGAGATCGGACTCGTACTGCTCCTCGAAAAGGGCGTTCTGTGCGGCGAGGCGGTCAGCCACTGGTTTGAGGTTTTGGGCAAAGGCGGAAGCGACTACGGCGACTAGGAACAGCAGGCTGTGGTGAAGGCGCATAGATGTATGCAGGGTATCAGAGGAAAGGTGCTTGCGCGAAGAGTGGATTGGCCTCGCGCACTGGCTAGCCGCTCACGGCTCAGAGCCTCGGCAGTCTTCCCCGCAATCCCACTGTCTGCCGCGACAGTGAGATGACCGAACTGGGAGCATGGTGAGGCCAGCTTGGAATAAAAGATCCGAAAGTCCGTTATCCCCAGTGAAACTCAATTCGCAGGAGGCGGATGATGGACAGGATCAGAAGCAGATTCGTGAAGTTCAGCTCGATGGCCTTGGCGCTTCTTAGCGCCCTGTTGCTTGTATCTGTTGGAGCATCGGCCAAGGATCACAAACTCACGAGATCCGACAACCAGGCAAGTGTGGTCGCCCACATCTCGTTCACTGGGCTGTCGGTTGTCGACATGGCAATGCAGAAAAAAGTGAATGACAAATATTACCTCTACGTGCAGCACGCAAAGGACCAAGGCATCTCGATTATCGATATCAGCAAACCCGCTCAGCCGAAAGCCATTGGAGTGATCCCGTGGCCCAATCCAGCTTTGTCGAGCAGGATGAACGTGACAGGTGATTTGGCGATCATCGCCGAGAGCGGGGTTCTCCCTGTGCGCAGAGGTACCTCCGATGACGACCTTGTAGTTTGGGATTTGTCGAATCCAGCGGCTCCTCGAGTGGTGCAAAAGTTCTTGGGAGTGGTCAAGTGGCTTCAGGACGAGCGCAGTTTCATTTATGTCTTGAATGGCGACGGGTTATGGGTGGTTTCAAAGCCAGCGGATCACCAGCCCGAGCAAGCTGGGTACTCGAACAACTACGGAGGGTGAGGAGCAGAGTGGGGAGCAAGAGCGATAAAGGCGGCGGAGGCCGCACCAGAGGCAGCATGTTCCCCGCAGCGACCTCCGCGCAATCTTAGAAGAGGTAGGCTATGGTAAATCCTTTCGATCTCAAGACCGCACTCTTGGCGAAGCACGCACAACATGTCGTGCTCATCCACTTTCCAATCGCGCTGTTCATCACAGCAGTGGCTTTCGACCTTATCGCGCAATGGACGAAAATAAGTGGCTTGGCGGATACAGCCTACTACAACCTGCTGGCGGCGGCGATTTCTACGTTTCCAGTTCTGGCCACGGGTATCCTCGCGTGGCAGTTCCAACTTGATGGCAAGAAATTGAAGGGCATCCTTTTGTTGCATCTGGTGCTCGCGTGTGTCTCAAGCGTGATGATCTGGCTGGTCTGGTGGCTGCATTTCCGCGCGCAACGGCGGGCAGAGGCCTTGCCGAACTACCGCCTGGCGCTTGAATTTATGGGCGTCGGTGTCATCGCGCTGACCGGGCATTTGGGCGGCTTTCTAAGCGGCGTAAACACGCCTGGCTAGAACTCAGCGCCCGAATCGCTGAGGACCCCGAAGAGGTTCTCCTTATGTTTAGGCGGCCGGGACCCAGCCCTTTAGAAACCGGTTTCATCCGGCTGGGCTGTCAACGTGTCTCCCTGTGACGCGGCATTCAAGCCTGTGCCAGAAAAGTTTAGCCGGCGTAATGAATCGGTGGAATAAAAGCGACTCGTCCCGGTTATCACCTCAGAACGCTGCAAACTACGGAGGGCAAATGGCAGACAAAAAGCAAGATCTTATCGATCAGCAGTTGCAAGGCTTCAACGACGACGGCGTTGATCGTCGCGGGTTCCTGAAGTGCATGGCATGGGCGGGGACAGGCCTGGTCTGGACCATGAGCGGAGGCATCCCTGTATCTCGGGCATTCGCCAAAGGCTATGGCAAGGATGCCGGCAAAGCTGGGGACTTCAGCTTTGTCCAGATCAGCGACAGCCACATCGGTTTCAACAAGCCAGCGAATCCGGACGTCACCGCCACTCTGCAGACGGCAATCAACAAGATCAATGCCATGTCCCACAAACCTGATTTCATCATTCACACCGGCGATCTGAGTCAGCTCTCGAAGCCGAGTGAATTCGATACGCTGGACCAGGCATTGAAGGGAGCGTCCGCCAAACAGATCTACTTTGTGCCGGGTGAGCACGACATGCTATCCGACAACGGCGAGCAATATCTCGAGCGCTACGGAAAAGGCACAAAAGGGACTGGGTGGTACAGCTTCGATCACAAGGGTGTGCATTTTGTTGGTCTCGTAAATGTCGCCAATTTGAAAGCAGGAGGCATGGGGTCGCTCGGTCACGAACAACTGGAGTGGCTTGAGGGCGATCTCAAGGGCCGCTCTGCCAGCACTCCGATTGTGCTCTTCGCACATATTCCGCTGTGGACCATCTATCCGGATTGGGGCTGGGGAACCGACGACAGCGAGCAAGCTTTGTCTTACGTCAAGCGTTTCGGCTCCGTGACTGTGTTAAACGGCCATATTCACCAGATCATGCAAAAGGTGGAAGGTAAGGTTTCGTTCCACACTGCGATGTCGACCGCTTTCCCTCAACCAGCGCCCGGAAAAGCTCCCTCGGCTGGACCCATGAAGGTGCCAGCCGACCAGTTGCAGCAGGTGTTGGGTATTACCGACGTGAACTATGTGGTGAGCGGTCGCAGTCTTGCAGTCGTCGATTCGCCATTAGGAGACTCGGGGTCTTCGGCTTCAGGGAATGGCGATGGCTCCAGCGGTAGTTGACGCAACCCTTGGGTAGACCGCCAAGGATCCGGTCCCAACAAATTGGTCCAAACAAAGAAGAGCAAGCAAGAAAATCGAACTTCGAAAGGAAACAGACAAATGACGAGGAAAAATGTGTGGGTTGCGGGTTTAGCGATGCCGGTAATGATTGCGCTGCTGTTGTTAGCGGGATCACCAAGCGTCACGGCGGCTGACCAGCCCGCAGCGGCGAACACGGAAGTAAAAATCGATAATTTCAGTTTTGGACCACAGACGGTCACGGTACCAGTCGGAGCGACGGTTACCTGGACCAATCGTGATGATATTCCGCATACAGTGGTGAGCACAGACGGCGTGTTCAAGTCCAAGGTGCGGGATACAGACGAAACGTTCTCCTTCACATTTACCAAGGCGGGAACGTATCCCTACTTCTGCTCGGTCCACCCGAAGATGACCGGCAAGGTTGTGGTGCAGTGAGACACGGACTTCTATATGGCATCGCAACGAAAACGGCTCTGCGTTTCGGGAAGCCTCAATTACTTCCACAAGGCTATTCTTCTCCAGCGCTTTGAAATAATATGACTGCAGACTCGGCACAATTCGCATTGGCGACAGCGGCGGACGATGACCTGGATCTTGTCCATGCAAGCAAGAATGGGGATGTTTCTGCTTTCGAGCAACTCGTAAAGCGATACGATCGCAAACTTCTCCGAATCGCCCACAACGTCACGCATAACACCGAAGATTCCCAAGACGCGGTTCAGGAGACCTTTTTGAAGGCCTTCCAACACTTGGGCCAATTTCGAGAAGACTCCAAATTCTCAACCTGGCTGATTCGCATCACTGTAAACCAGTCGCTCATGAAGCTGCGAAAGCGCGCAACCAGAAACGTATCTCTGGATGAGGACTTTCAGTCAGAGGGAGAGGTGCTTCCAATGGAGGCCGCCGATTGGGCTCCCAACCCCGAACAACTCTACTGGGCGTCTGAACTACGAGACATCCTCGTCAACACCCTAAGCGAACTGCGGCCGGTCTTGCGGGCGGTCTTCGTGCTACGAGATATTGAGGGCCTTTCAACCGATCAGACAGCAGAAGTGCTGAACTTGAGTCACACCGCGGTGAAGGCGCGGCTATGGCGAGCTCGGTTGCAGCTCCGCGAGCGCCTGAACAAATACTTCGGCAAACACACGGCCTCTCGACGTCGAGAGTCACTGCCTTCAGGCAGGAGGACGGGGCGGATTCCCGGGCCGCCTATCGAGAGTCTGGTTTCATCGATATCTCACGCATCCTCGACCATTTGTGCCACGTTACAGCATCCGTCCCCAACCATAACGGCCATGGATCATGCACAATGCGTTCTCAACATACTTCCCTCACACTGATACTCCAGAGACACAACGCTACACCTCTCCCATCCACATTCCCGCGCGGCGATGTTGCACATTCATTTACAAGATCTTCGCAGCAAAGAGTTGACAACTAAATGACATCCCGTGGACATCGTGTCATTAGTCGCTGCGTCTAATGGATGTAGGTCGCGAAACGCACTTTGGTAATCGCAGACTAGGAGACACTTGTGGAATACATCTCCACGAGTGCAGTTATCTCCAATGAACACAGTGAAACGTTCCAACAAGGAGACATATGAAGAAGTCGCTTTTTACAGCGGTAGTAACTATGACATGCCTGCTTGGGTTGGGCATAAGTGCCAACGCCGAAGACGCAAGTGGAGTTGTCGTGAAAGTTCCATTCGAGTTCGTCGCAGGAGGCAAGACCCTGCCAGCGGGCACATACAGCGTTGGCCGTTTATCTCCTGGCATGCATCCGTCGTTAATTATTGACAGCAAGGACAACGGCGCGTTTGCATTGGTACTCCCTGTTGTTGCCGATGGAGATTCTGCAGGCCGTACAGACCTCAGCTTTGAACGTGTAGGAGGAAAGTACTTTCTCAGCAAGGTAGCGACGCCCGCGGGTGTCTATACCTTACTGACAACGCGAGCGATGACTAAGCTAGCCCAGATGAATGATCATGGCGTCACGTCTTCCTCTGGCAATTAACTAAGTTGGGATCAACATCGGCTGCCACGCGGTGGTAGCGGGGAGTTCAGAACAGAATTTGCGTCAATCTGTGCCTGAATTCCCTCTCCAGCTGGCAACCAATGGCTTCACAGCGGAAAAGAAGAGCCGGGTCAAAAGTTGTACAAATCATTAACGAAGGTTATGGAGGAAACGTGAAAAAGACATTCTTGTTATTCGGGCTGCTCATGACACTGGGAAGTGCTTCCGTGCTGTGCGCCCAACAGACCGGCTATTCCCAGACTAACCTGGTCTCCAATACTGCCGGCGTAGCCACTACTACAGACTCTCAACTGTTGAACCCCTGGGGAATCTCCATTCTACCCGGACAAGATTTCTGGATCGCCAACAACAACAGCGGCACATCCACACTCTATGACCCGCAAGGCAAGAAAAATGCGCTGGTCGTGACCATACCCGGGGCCACCAAAAATCCAAACGGTAATTGCAGCCCGGGCTGCCCTACCGGAACCGTGGCCAACGGCAACGGCAGTTACTTCGGCGGCGGATCATTCATTTTCGATACCGAAGATGGCATCATCGCCAACTGGACCGGCGCCAGCAGCGCAGTCGTGGCCTTCGATAACTCCGCCAGCGGCGCGGTTTACAAGGGTCTCGCCCTGCTCAACAGCACCTTCCTTTTAGCAGCGAACTTCAACAGCGGCAAGATCGATGTCTACGATCGCAACTTTACCCCCACTTCATTGAGCGGTTCGTTCACCGATCCAAAACTTCCTGCGGGTTTCGCTCCTCACGGCATCCACGTCGTCGGTAGTCAGATCTACGTCGCCTACGCCATGCAGGATGCTGCCAAGCATGATGCCCAGCCCGGCGCCGGTCTGGGGCAGGTGGATATCTTCGACACGAACGGCAACTTTGTGAGCACCTTGGTCGCTGCCGGCGGCAAACTCAACGCACCTTGGGGAGTGGTGGCAGCTCCGGCGACCTTCGGAGCGTTCGCGACCGCGATACTGGTGGGAAATTTTGGCGATGGCACTATCAACGCATTCGACACTACCGGCAAGTTTATGGGGCAGCTCACCGACTCTACTAACAACGCGCTGGTGAATCCCGGCTTGTGGGATATAGTGTTTGGCGGAGGTGGTCCCTCCGGTGATCCAAACACTCTTTATCTCACGGCTGGAGGCAGCAACCAACCCAATTTCCCGGCTGGAGGAAGTACAACCAGCGTGTTCGCTAGTCTTGTGCCCGCGGCCGCTGTCGGCAACCCAGATTTCTCTCTGAGTCTGTCGGCCCAAAGCCTCACCGTCGCGCAGGGTGGTTCGGGCAATCTGATGATCAGCGCCAGCGCGGTAGGAGGATTCAACGGTCAAATTGCCCTTTCCTGCGCTGCGCCCACTGGTCTGACCTGTGCTCTCAGTCCTACGACAATCTCTCCAGGGTCGAGCGGGTCATCATCCACCTTGACCGTCTCTGTCGCCGCGACCCCGCCACCGGGCGGGGGCTACGGCGCGTCCGGCATGGCGGTCCTGCTGCCTGGTCTCGGTTTGTTCGGAACTCTTTTCGCGACTCGCAAACGGAAACCACTCACGCGCAAGAGCATTCTATCGATGAGCCTGCTGGGATTGCTGCTTCTCACCTCACTGCTCGCCATCGGATGCGGTAGCAGTTCAAAAGGCTCGACTCCCCCATCTCAGGTCACCGTGATGGTGACGGGCACATCCGGCTCACTAAGCCATTCCACACCTGTAACCGTCACCATCAACTAAAACAGACACAGCCCGGCAAGGGCGCACTCCGGTGCGCCCTTGCAAGGCTCCTTCCTAGGTGGCATTACGTGAGAGCCACGGGCACCTCCTCAAAGAAACCGAGTCTGCGGGGTTAGTCACGGCCAGCCTGAAACGCCGCGGTAGAACTGCGGTTGCGTAGAAGTGAGGTTCGCGCACTTAAGCGCACATCCCCCCTTTTTCTGAGATTCCCGGAATAAAAGGCTCCTCTGTTCGTTATCAACACTAACGTCGAGAGAACGATAACTCAGTTGTCTTCCGGACTAGGGACAACCAACAAAGGGATGGTCGCGATGATTGACTACCAAAGCACGCTATTAGGTCGAACAGAAGTTGCCGAAGGTACTATGGCATTTCAGTTTGAAAAGCCAACCAATTTTGCATTCAAGGCCGGGCAATATATTGACCTGACAGTATCCGGTTCCCAGCCCCAGCTTGGGCCGTCGGACGGCATGACTCATACGTTCTCCATCGCAAGCTCTCCGTCTGACAAAGACCTCATAGTCACGACTCGCATGCGAAATACAGTTTTCAAGCAGACCATATCCGACCTGCCGATCGGTAGCCGTGCGCGGATCGAAGGGCCAATGGGATCTTTTACCCTCCATAACAACACGGCCAGGCCCGCTGTTTTCCTCGCAGGCGGGATCGGGATCGCGCCATTCCTCAGCATGCTCTCTTACGCAACGGAGGAGAAGCTTCGCCATCCTATTGTTCTTTTCTACGCGAACCGCTACCTGGAGGATGCCGCTTTCATCGATGCGCTCTGGAAGTTAGAGCGTGCAAATCCAAGGTTCCGTTTTGTTCCGACCCTCACGCGCGCGGCCAATAATAACGGTTGGAAGGGGAAGATTGGACGCATCAGCTCGGAAATGCTTCTCACCTACGTGGGAATCTTGCGCGGCCCGATCTATTACATAGCTGGACCGCCAACGATGGTCGCAGCTGCGCGCCGAACGCTCAGTGAGGTGGGCGTAGATGAAGACGATATTCGGACGGAAGAGTTTGCCGGCTATTGAGAATCGTGAATCTGTGGGCGGAGCGGGTGATTAGCGGTGTTGTCTTTCTTTCCAATGAGCGGCTTTCTCGGGACCGGCGCCCCCTTCGGCGCAGATCTCAACCTCGTCGTGCAGCTCATCATGGGATCGGCTTTAATCGCAGGAACTCGTCTCGCAAGGCACAAACGCTACAAAGCTCACGGTATTTGCCAGACGACTGTGCTTATATTGAACCTGTTGATGATCGGACTGGTGATGGGGCCGTCGTTCCAGCGACAAGTGAAGCCAGCGCTGTCTAAGGTTCTTCATAAGTGGTATTACGAGGTGGCCGCAATACACGGGGTTCTGGGGATAGTAGCTGAGCTTCTCGGGCTCTATATCGTCATCGTGGCGGGGACGAACGTTCTTCCACAGTGGCTGCGCTTCAAGCATTGGAAGTGGTGGATGCGCACGGAGTTATGTCTTTGGGCGATTGTTCTGCTCGGTGGCCTGGGGACGTACTGCGCATGGTATTTGGCGCCATTCCGGTAGTGCTGGGCAATGGCGATCTTTGACACGTTACTAACTCCCCTCGGGTCCAAAAGGAGCGCAGTGATGTTGTCACCGCGAGGTCTCGAAGAGTTGACAATTAAATGACATCCTAAGGGTGTCTTGTCACTTGGTCGCCGTATCTAACGCACAGTACTGGTGGAACCAAATCATAAGCAAAGGAAGTGGAGCACAAACCATGAACCAAAAGAATTCTCCATCTGCAGTGGTATCCGAGACAAACTCACCTGAAGCAAGTCACTCTTCGACGGAAGAAGCTGTTCAACGTCACTGGCAGGGTGTAGTCAAGAGACGTTCATTTCTCAAGGGCCTGGGGATTGCCGGCGCGACACTGTCTGCCGGCGCCTTGTTGGGGACTGAGAGCAACGCGCAAGCCACGCGAAGCACTGGCAGGCTTTCCAAAGGCGATGCTGCGCTACTGCGGTTCGCGGCGGCAGTAGAACTCATAGAGGCTGATCTGTGGCAGCAATACAACGAACTGGGAGGAGTCCAGGGAGGGAATCCCGCCTACATCGCCGCGCTCAGCAACCTTGATGGCGATATGGCTCAATACATCGCTGATAACACCGACGATGAATTGAGTCACGCGGCCTTCCTAAACGCATACTTAATCTCCAAGGGCGAAGAGCCGGTTGATCTCGATGCGTTCCGGAACTTGCCCAGCAGTCAAGCGACCGGCGCCAAGAATATCGGAAGGCTGACAAACCTGCTGAAGCTCAACGTCGACCTTAGTTGGTATACGCGGTACCGCAGCGCCAAGAACCCTGATTTCGGGGCGAAGCTCAAGGGACCTTTCACGATTCATAACCAGCCGGCCATTCCACTAAACGACAACGAGACACCTCCAACCCAGCCTCAACCGGTCCCGCCGGCGACCCCGCAAGAGGCCCGCATGCAGGCGATTGCAAACACAGCGGGATTTCACTTTGCGTTCATCGAGCAGGGTGGGGCGAGCCTGTATCCTACGCTGCTCTTCAAGGCGACCGACCTTGAAGTCCTGCGAATCCTGGTGAGCATTGGCGGAGTCGAGATCGACCATTTCGGACTCTGGCACGACAAGGCGGGCAATGCGGTTTCTCAGCCTTTGGCCGGTGTAACTGATCCAGAAACTGGTCTGACATTCCCTGATCTCAATGCCCTCAACTCAGAACTCGATCAGACGAACCTGATTTTGGCCGAGCCCTGCGAATTTATCAGCAAGAGTCTGCCTCCATGCTCCGTGATTCGGCCAACGTTGACACAGAACGGGGGCGCAGTCGCCACGATTAAGGCTTTCACGGATGACCTCTTGTTCCTTGGTCAATCGCCGGCGTTCTTCAGCTTGGTTAACCGCCTGGCTGTCGAGGCTGATTCGGTCCAGCGCGGCTTTTAATTGTTGCAAGCTCTTCCCTGTTGTTTGGGCGGGCGCTGTCTCCGGTTACTGGTTGCAGCGTCCGCATTTTTGTTCACGCGGTTTTAAAAGTCTCTCACCAAATAAGGAGCCCGTATGTTCGAAGGATTGTTTCAACCCATGCATCTGCTGGTTATTTTTGGAATTGCTTTGCTGGTGTTCGGACCAAAAAAGCTTCCCGAGCTAGGCAAAGGAATCGGAGAGGGCATCCGTGGCTTCAAGTCAGCTATGAAGGACAATGAGAAGCCGGACAGCATAACAGCCGCCGTTACCGACGAAAGCCTGACTAAGGGGTGAATCGTAGGTTTTGGTACGGAAATCAATGCATCTTGCGTCCTCTCACACGCGTAGCCGTCGCGGGATCGTTCCGATCATCGCGCCACGTGGGATGGTTGAAGTGAATTACAAAATCACCGTTATAAGAGATGACCGCACTATCGAAAGTCAGTCTGCCGACGCGACGCCAATTGCTGAATGTGCGGCTCTGCCAGAACGCTGTACCTCGCGTAGAACCCTCATCGGTTACTTCGATATGAAAGCTTAGGGTGTGTTTCGGCCTAATGTCGGCCTTATCAAAAATCTGTGACGTGTCGATCCGCAGCGATGACGGCCTGCTCGATCTGAAGCTCCCTGCCCAAGACGCTCGGAGGCAAGGGCGATGCAACCAACCCAGAGCAGCTCTTCGCCTGAGGCTATGCTGCCTGTTTTGAGAATGCGCTCTTCCACGTGAACCGCGAGGCTCGCCGCCATTTTGCCGATGGCGACATCGAAGTTGTCGCCCTGATTGGCCTCAGCCGCAACGACGCGGGTGGGTTTGTGCTGTCTGCCGCGCTCGCCGTGACTATCGCCGGCGTAGACCAGAAGACGGCGGGACAGCTTGTTGAGAGCGCCCATGCCATTTGTCCCTACTCGAATGCGATCAAGGGCAATGTCGATGTCCAAATCGACCTCTCGGTTCGATGAGTTTGAGATTCAATTTTAGGACCAGCCGGGAATCCACCGCAATCGTTCTAATGCCTCCGATTGCCCTTAAACGTGCTCGAGCCATGCGCCTCGACTCCCGCGCCTCGGGCACATTAGACGGCGGTTGTTCAGGTACCGGATTGCCTCGGTCGGCATACTATTTGTTAGGTTGTTTTGGCTCCATTGGCGAGCTGCGTGCCGGAACTTGCTGTCACCGCAGGAACGATCCGATAGTCCGCGCGATAGACCAAATTGTGCAGATCACTGGACGCGATGGCCCGGAGTATGGATAGCTGCGCCGCAGCATCCTCCTCGCTGAACACGTTCAGCGGCCAGTCGTGAACTGTCGTTCCTCGAAGATGAGGGTGGTGGAAGCCGCCTCCAAAAGAGGCTTGGAGCACGATTGGCTCGACCCCAGCTGCCCGCTGTTCAGGCCAGCTCAAAGCCCAGGATGCGTTCAGCCCTCCATCCGCTGTGCGTCGTAGTCCCGTCTCGGTGAGCTGCCCGGTGTCGAGCAGCAAGCTCGTGTTCACTTCGGTAAGAACCTGGCGCGCGATGGGGCCAGCAGTTGCACTGCCTTCTCGAAATGGGCTTCCTTGTCCTTTCGACTTGCGGAGCCGCCGTGTGTACCGTCACGAAGATCCTCAAAATGGCGGATTAGACTGGCGATATATGCGGGTATCGCGCTTTCTGGCATTCCTTACCTCCTGCTGAAAATCAGTATCTGCTGCACATATACGACATCTATCGGTTGTCGCGGCGGGTACCCCATCAGTGATAAGCGCCGCCGGGTGGATCCTCATTTGGGGATTAATCCGAGTTGCTGCTGCAAAGTCAGGTTGTCTTCGATGTGCCAATTCTCAGCGACCCGTCCATCGGCGACGCGGTAAATGTCGGTGGCGATGAAATTGATCGTCTGTCCTTTGCCTTGGATCTGCCCGAAGCGGCCTGTGAAGTGACCGTGGAAGCGCAGGTGCGCGACGACACGATCCTGGGCCACGATCATCTGCTCAATCTCGCAGCGGATATCTGGGATCGCGAGGCGTATCAGCTTCGATGCTGCCAGTGGTCCGGCAACGCTCTGGGGTCGCCCGGTCGGCAGGACCTGAAGGCTCCTTTCTCCGGATACGTTCTCGAGTCGTTAGCAATAATCAAGGATAGGGTCGGCTGCCATGTTTCAGACGACCTCCGCTTCTGAGCTCCTCAGTTTCGGTGCTGGAAATTCGTACATTGCGACGTGTGCTTCTTTCTGAGCACGGCCGGGCGAGAGGATCTGCATGGTGATTACAACCGCCGGGATCAGATACGCGAACGTTACCCAAACCCACATCAGGGCGCCGGCGCACTCCTGATCCTGGAGAAGAGACAAATTCCAAATGCGGGCCGTAGATACATAGCTTGGGTAAACGACGCGGCCACAAAAGGTGAGAAAAGCCGACAGAATGTCGCAAGGCAACGTACCGAGGAAGAGGTACAAGGGCATGAACATGGACCATTGATGCCCGTTGGCCCCACGCGCCCTGGTCCGGATGATGGGCCGCCAGAACAGAAGACCGGCGGACAGAAAGCATGCGTTCTCCACAATGTGCCAAGTGTTGGACGATAGTCCCAACTGGAACAGAGTGGGAAGATGCCAGGCGATCACTGCGGAAGTACCCGCGAGCCAGCAGAAAATAGGGTTACTAAGAAAATGTCGGAGCGATGGTGGCGTCCTGCTGCGGAGAAGCAGACTAAGTCGCATGGACCATTTCGGCAACCCGCACAACAGTGGCATGGCCGGTGCCCCTAACAGAATCAAGGGAGCGCCTACTGTCATCAACAGAAGATGCTTCATCATGTGGACGGTGAGCAACTGATGATCAAGTGCGGCGAGGGGAGAGCCCAGAGCGATCCATAGTGAAAATAATCCAGCCACAAATGCGGCAACCCGCCAAGGGGGAAACGAAATCGGGGAAGCACGTCGAAGACGAAACCAGCCGCGCGAGTAGACGAATACAAGGAACACCAAAATAACGGTCGTCAGCGAAGAGAAATGACCGTGTTGCACGTGGGCGTGGATTTCGAATGGCATAAGTTACCTAGCGGTCGGCCGCAGTCTCGCCTGCGCCTAACGCGACAGCGCGAGAAGCATCACGCGCCGGCACTTGAGTTGCCGGATGCAAGGTCGTAAGAAAGGCCACCAACGCTGTTGTCTCTGCCGGGCTCAAATTTTTTCCATAGGCAGGCATATTGCCGCCGCCCTGAATTACCTGGCGGATGAGCTGATCTTGTGTAAGTCGCAGAGCAACACTGTCCAAGGCAGGTCCGCGTTCGCCTCCTCGATCACCGAGCGAATGACAGTTGTGACATTGCTTGGCTTGAAACACCAGCGCGCCTTGGCGTTCCAAGGCTGTGCGTCCGCGCACATACTGTGAGGGAATCGGCTCACTGCTCCATGCATCCATGACCGGACTCCAGGGTGTGTGCTGACCCAAATGAGTCATAGTGCCGAGAGCCACCGCGATCAAGAGAATTGTGAGCACGGCAATCGGTCTGCGCCTCCAGCTTTTCTCACCTTCTCCGGCGACGAATGGAAGGGCCAGAAGCACGATGATTCCGACGGCGGGACCGATCAGCAGTATCGGTGTCTCCGCGGAAGGAGGCAAGAACGAGAGCAGCGCATATATCCAAAGAAAGAAGAAGTCGGGGCGAGGGGCAGTTTGAATAATGGTTGGATCCGGCTGGCCGCCCGGACCAAAGGGGCCAAAGCAAACCGCGCACGTGGCGATCGCAAGAAGAATGAAGCCGGAAAACAGCATGTCCTTCCACACAGCGTTTGGCACGAACGGTATGCCCTGCTTATGCGTCAACTCGCGGTATTCCTGCATGTACGTGGCCCGCCGAACGACGCGTCCCGGCATGGGCCACTCATTGATTCCAAGTTTCAGCACCATGAGCAAATGGACACCGACGAACGCGATCAGCAATCCCGGGACTATAAAGACGTGCAGCGCGAAGAACCGCGAAAGCGTTGCGCCGGCAATGATCGGGCCGCCGAGCATGAGGTTCACAGCCCAAGGGCCGATCACCGGGACGCGGCTTACAATTGAGGCTCCGATGCCCAGCCCCCAGTACGCGTCTTGATCGAATCGCATGATTTGGCCAGTAAAAGCCATCCCCAGGGTCACGAGTAAGAGCAAGACCCCAACGATCCAAGTGAGTTCTCGTGGAAACTTGTAGGCTCCAAAGAGGAAGACTTGCACCATGTGGATCAGGACGATAGCGACCATGAAATTCGAGCCCCATCCGTGCAGGGCTCGAATGAACCAACCAAGAGAGATGCCGTGATTGAGAGTCTGGAGGCTGTTCCACGCCTCTCCGCCAGAAGGCACATAGATCAGCGCAAGCAGTATGCCGGTGACAACCTGCAGCATAAAACAGGTAAGCGCGGCGCTGCCGAATACATAGAACCAACTTGCAGTCTCGCGCGGAACCGGATGCTTGGCAGTTTCGCGAATCGACGCGCCAAGCTGCAGCCGCAGATCGAGCCACTCGCCGATTTTTTGGATTAGGCGCACGTCGCTCCTCCGGACTTCGTGTTCGCCGCACGACCGGGAGTCGGCATCTCGCCGGCTTTGATAAAAATCTTTCCATCTTCGATTTTGTGGTTGTACTGAAACAATCCGCGTTCTGGAGGTCCTGAGGCCCGGGATCCGTCCTGGTAGTAAGCTCCTCCGTGACAAGGGCACAGAAACAAGCTCGACTGGGGAAACCAGCGAACCGGGCATCCGAGGTGCGCACAGTTGATGGCAAAGACCTGGAAAGTCTGACCATCGACGTTCCGAACCCAGCACGCGATGTCCGCGGTTTCTCCATCCCAGGAATTGGCCACGGGATTGCGATACGTCGCAAGCCGAGTCTGGCCGGCGGGAAACTGCTCCAGCCCGCCGAGCGAGAGCCACGACTCGTATCCAAACTTTTTCTCGCGAGTCACCGGCGAAAAGAGAAAACGCACGATCGGCACGGCCAATACGGCGCCGACGATGGCGTTAAGAAAAATCCCAAGCTTCACGAGCATCATGCGTCTGGACATTCCGTTTTCTTCGCTCATCGCGGTCCTCCCTTGCCCCCGTCCGTAGAAGAGATCGAGTACGGCTGACCGGGGAATTGTGTCCGGTGGCTGGAGAGCCATGCCACGACATCGGAAATTTCTTCCGCCGACATTGGCCGGCCCTCGACATCACCGCGCCAATCCGGTGCACCCAATTCCGGCCGGCCTGCAATGACAATCGTTCGCAGTTCCTGGTCACTCACCAGAGCGAGGTAGGCTCCATCCACGATCGAGCTGGCCTTGTTCCCTCCGCGGCCATCCGCTCCGTGACAAGCGGAGCAATAGGTTCGATATGCTTCCGCACCACGTTGCGAGTCGCCAGGAGTCTCGGAGGAATACGGTGGAGGAATCAGGTTGTTCAGAATGTCGGACTTCGCCCAGGAACGGATTCCACTCACTAGCGCGTCGATCTGTTTGTCGGTGAGCGTCGCACCCGCACTCTGCGCAAACGCCGGCATCGCGGTGCCGGGTACTCCGTTTGCGGCGGTGTAGCGAATCACGCTATCGTCAGCGATTGCGAGAAAAACGGGATTTGCCAAAGCGATCGCCGCTCCACCCTTTCCGTTCGCACCATGGCATCCTGCGCAGTTCTGAGAGTAGAGCAGACTGAACTCCATAATTTGGCTTGGCGGGATGATCTCGGAGTCCGATTTAGGTCGGCCCGGCGAACCATTGCAACCGCTGCAAGCCGCGAGCGCAAGCATGAAGACAGCCGCGAGAATCGGTTGGTGCGTCACTGATGATGCTCATCTCCGTTGTTTTGCTCAATTCCTCCCGACGTTTCAATTCCGGCGCGAAGGGCGAAGGGGACATGTTGCCAGGTACGTATGCGCACCTGCCTGGAAACCACAATTCCGGCGACGACGCCAAATCCGATCTGCGAAAGGACAAACCAAAACCAGTCAATGCGCTGGTTGAGAACGGGATCGACGGCTTCGAGAATGCTATGCAGTAGGCCAGACCATAGAACAGGTGCGATCACCCCGCCAAGCAGAATCGGGTTCCGGGGAAACATCGGAAGCGCGACTCCATAGAGAAGACCGACGAGCAGGGAGCAGAGCAGGTGGACGACGGTCGCCACGATCAGGGCGTCCCAATGAAAGGCAGCGATTTGCTCGATGGTGGTTCTCGCCGGGAAAAATCCAGCCGACAACAGATTAATCGGGTACCACATTCCATGGCCGCTCACAATTCCGTAGATCACGGCCAAGACAGCCATCGCAACACTTCCAGCCAGACCGCCCTTTATCCCCGCCGAAATCGGATAAATCTCGATAGGCAGTCGCGCGCGATGCAATTCCTGTGTCATCCATTTGACGCGAGCCACTTGCGGCCTTGTGGTAGTGACAGGCGTGGCCTTGTCTAGCACAGACACCCGCTCGTGCTTCTCCTCGGGCAAAACGTCGCGAAACCAACCTACGCAGCCCGCGATCGCCAGGATTGCTCCGAGAAGGCTGACGGAGATACTAGTGACCAGTCCGGCGAAGAGCAGTGTGAACCCGAAAGCCAGGACAATTGGCCACGCTGTCGGGGCTGGCAGTTCTACTGTGGTCATCAATGGCTCAACTTCTCGTGGCGACAGGTCAACTATTTCCGCGCCCATCTGCAGTTCCCTTCTGGCGTTCGGCCTTTATCGTCCAGGATGTACCAGCCTTATCGTCCAACGATGTAAACGACCGTGAATACCACAACCCACACTGCATCGACGAAGTGCCAATAAAGCGACAAGACGTCAACTCGATACGCGTGCTCCTGCTTGACTCGCCCCGTTAGCGCAAATCCCAATACTAACGTGAGGCAGAGAAGGCCCACGACTACATGGAATCCGTGCAATCCTACTAATGAGTAGTAAGTTGTCCCGAAAAGATTAGTAGAGATGGTCAGTCCTTCCCTGTAGATCAGCCTGTGCCACTCGGTCGCGGTTCCATACAAGAAAATGCCGCCCAGCGCGATGGTCGCGAACCACCATTTTGAGAAAATGCCGACGTTTCCCACGCGAAGCGCTTTGACAGCGAGATGAATGGTCAGACTGCTCGACAGAAGGCAAATACTGTAGAAGATCGGCGCTGCGAGCACGTCGTGCGGTGTGGGACCCGTGAGACTCTTGCCGATATAGAAGATGTAAGCTACGACAAAAATCGTAAAGATAGCGGCTTCAGCGGCGATCAGAACGAACATTGCGACCTGCCCGCGCTCGGGAAGTTGCGGCGGGACTGGTTGCTGCTGCAGCGGGATGTATGTCCCGTTCATTCGAACTTCCAGTCAGGATCGGCCGGATGCTTGAGATCCCAAAGCGGGCGACGGCTCTTGACAGCAGGAATGACGGCGAAGTTATATACAGGCGGCGGCGAAGGTGTAAGCCACTCGAGCGTCCAGGCATCCCACGGATCACTTCCAGCGGCTTTGCCCCGGAAATAGGACCAGAGCAGGTTTCCCAGGAAGACCAAAATCCCGGCAGCCTGAAAGAAAACTCCAATGGTCACAATGAGGTTCCACGTGTCCCAACCACGCCCCGGTTCGTAGGTGTAGATCCTTCGCGGCATGCCCAGCAATCCTGGGATATGCATGAAGTCGAAGGTCAGGTGGAAGCCGATTAAAAAGAGCCAGAAATGCACCTTACCGAGCGTCTCGCTGTACATCTTCCCCGACATCTTCGGGAACCAGTAGTAAAAGGCCCCGAAAAGACTGAAGAGAATGCCGCCGACAATCACATAATGAAAATGCGCGACCACGAAATATGAATTTCCCAGGTGCCAATTGAAAGGCGCCACACTCAACATGATTCCAGTGAGACCGGCCGCCAGGAATTGGAAGAGAAAGGCAATGCAAAAGAGCATCGGAGTCTTGAACTCAATTTTTCCTCCCCACATGGTCGCCAGCCAGTTGAAGATCTTGATACCAGTCGGGACCGCAATGGCCATCGTCGACAAAACGAAAAAAGTATTCGCGCTTGCGCTCATGCCGACCGTGAACATGTGATGGGCCCATACACTCATGCTAATGAACCCGATCGCTACGGTGGCACCTACCATTACCGAATAACCGAAGATCGGCTTGCGGGAGAATACTGGGATGATTTCTGAGGCGAAGGCGAAGGCTGGGAGGACCAGGACGTAGACTTCCGGATGTCCGAAAATCCAGAAGAAATGCATCCACATCACGGCGGAACCTCCTGCCTGGGTGTCGAAGAAGTGCCCGCCAAGGTAGCGGTCGACCAACAACATGATCTGCGCCGCCGTCAGCGGACTGACGGCAAGTATCACCAGGCCAGCCATCACGAGGTTGAGCCAGGCGAACAAAGGCATTTTGGCCAACGTCATGCCTGGGCAACGCATGCACAGAACGGTAGCCACGATATTGATGGCCGTGCCGATGCTGCCAAAGCCAGAAACCAGCAAGGCGAGCGTCCAGAAATCAGTACTGTGGCCGACCGAAAACGTCCGTGAAGTCAAAGGTGCGTAGGCAAACCATCCTACATCGGGAGCATTTCCCGCTCCGTACAAGCCGTTGGCTCCAACCAGGCTGAAATAGAGAAGCAGTCCACCGAAAGCGGTCATCCAGAAACTGAAAGCATTCAGACGTGGAAAAGCCATGTCCCGCGCACCAATCATGAGCGGAATCAGATAGTTTGCGAATCCGAACAGGACAGGCATGATCACGAAGAAGATCATGGTGGTTCCATGCATCGTGAACATGCGGTTGAAGACCTGGGGCGAAACAAAGTCGTTATGTGGACGGATAAGTTGAATTCGGATGACAATCGCTTCGATCCCGGCGATCAAGAGAAACACCAGGGCATAAATGATGTACAGAATGCCCAGCCGCTTGTGATCGACCGTCGTCACCCATTCGTGCATCCTATCCAGAAAGGGATGAGCCGCTGTCTCGGTTTGCGGCCATGCGATTGAATCAGATGACATCGGGACGTGTCCTCGGCGTGTTCACCTAAGCGTTTCCAAATACGCGGTCACTGCGTCCAGTTCGTGGTCGGTCAACTCCATCGCGGGCATTAAAGATCCAGGCTTGATGGCGTCGGGCTTTTGAAGCCAGAGGCGAAGGTTTTCTGGAGTGTTCAGAGCTGCTCCCGCGGCGATCGTTTCCCGGCTCATCAAGTGGGTGAGATCGGGGCCGAACCGCCCATTGGCGACTGTGCCCGCCACCGCATGACAGTTGATGCAGGCAGTGGTCTGGAATACTCGTTGCCCCTCGGAAACAACATCAGTTGTGGATGCCGGCTGCCGTTGCAGTTGAATCCAGCGGTCGAACTCATCGCGGGGCTCAACGTAGACGCGCAGAAGCATTTTGGCGTGCTGTGTCCCGCAATACTGCGCGCACTGGCCGAGGTAAACGCCCGCCTCGTGCGGGTCGATCCACATATTGTTCGGATGGTTAGGAATCAAGTCCGTCTTCCCCGCCAGTCGTGGCACCCAGAAACTATGGTCCGTATCGGCTGACAGCAACTTGATGAAAGTCGGCGTTGGGTGCTGCGCTTCGCTTACAGGCACGTGCAATTCGTTTGCAGTAACTACGTGCAGTCCGGGATAGCGATATTCCCACCAGAACTGGTGGCCTATGGCGACAACCTCGATGGCATTGGCGGACGGGGAAACCTTCTGGATATCGGCAATCACACGCGCTGTTGCCATGAACAGCGCCACGACGATAAGAATGGGTATTACGGTCCAAGCGACTTCAACCTGATTACTGCCGTAGACCTGGGGAGGTTCGTGGCCATCGTCGTTTTTCCGCTTCCTGAACTTCACCACGGAGTAGGCCAGCAAAGTAAAGACGACGACGAATATTGCTGCCGTCACCGCCAGCACAAAGATAGACAATTCAAAGATTGAGTTGGCCGGGGTGGAGGCAGGCGCGAAGATGTTCGTAGGGCTGAGTGGGGGGGCCGCGGTCTGGGCTACCGCTGGCGCAGAGCAGAACACGACCAGGAGGATCTGGACTCCTGGCGGTATTTTCGAGTTTTTGCCGTCCCACATTTGCAGTTGATCGCTCTCGAGCTTCAAGCAATCTCCAAATCCTAGATGCGGACGTTTGTTGGCCGGTTACATGTTCACTGCGACTTTGTCGCCCCCTGCAGGCTTCGTAACGGAAGCATTCTCTTCTTATGCCGGATCAAGATAACGACGGATCTAGGAGGCACTAAGTATTTCGCCTGCTCCAGAGGCAAGCCGCGGTCCGAGAAGTCGTCGGGACTCGGCAAGGCCGTATCCACAATTCTCTTCCACTCTTGTGCCGTGCCTTCCTGGATGTGGAAATCCAACTCTTCCCAGTACGAGTTGATTATCGCGTAGAAATCATCATCGCCTTGAGAAGCGCCGTGCACACAGAATGCCAGGCTGCGAGAGTCATAGGACAGATCGACTTTTGGACCAACTCCATACCACGAGACATCCTCCCGCCAGAACCTGCTGCGGCCAAGGGCAGGATGAGCTTTCCGGAACGCAATCATGCTCTTGAAGAAACGAAAAACGTCCGCGTTTGAGCGCACCTGGCTCCAGTCCAGCCATCCCGTTTCATTATCCTGGTTGTAGGGATTGTTATTGCCAAACTGCGTATTCAGGAATTCATCTCCGGCTCGGAACATTGGGGTCCCGTTCGACAGAAACAGCAAACAGCAGAAATTCTTGATCTGCTTCCGTCGCAGCGCCAACACCTCCGGCGTTGCCCCTTCATCGCCTTCCTGGCCGCAGTTCCAAGAGTAGTTATCGTCCGTGCCATCTTGGTTATTGTGACCATTCGCCCAGTTGCGCTTGTGGTCGTACGAGACGAGATCGTACAAGGTGAAGCCGTCATGGGAGGTTACGTAGTTCACACTCTGGTAGGCGTGATAAGCCTCGGCGCGACTGTCGGGAAAGAGATCGTCGCTGCCGTAGATTCGACGCATCAAGTCAGGGACCATCCCCGCGTCGCCCTTAACAAAACGACGAATGTCATCGCGGAACCGTGCATTCCACTGCAGCCAGGTCATGCCTGGGAATCCGCGACCAAGTTGATAAGCGCCGGTGTCCCAGGGTTCTGCGATCAAATGCAGCGGACCCAGTTCTGGATCACCGGCAATTTCACTGAATATGGGAGCGTCTCCCCAATTGAGAGATCCGTCCGCATTGCGGCTGAAGACCGACGCCAGATCAAAGCGGAATCCGTCGACATGCATCTCATGCTTCCAGTACCGCAAGCTGTCCATTACCATCTTGCGTACGTGTCGTTCACCGAAGTTCAAGGTGTTGCCCGTGCCGGAGTAATTGGCGTAAGGGTTCGCCGGGTCGGAGGACAGCATGTAATAGCCAGCGGCGTCGAGGCCCTTAAAGCTGTAGATCGGTCCCCTGTGGTCGCCCTCGCAAGTGTGGTTGTAGACGACATCGAGTGCCACGCCGATGCCGGCCTGGTGGAAAGCCTTGACCATGTTTTTAAATTCAATGTGCTGCTCATCATCGTCGCGGTTACTTGCGTACTGCGCATGAGGCGCGAAAAAATTCAAAGGCATGTAGCCCCAATAATCCCCCTGTTGTGGATCGCGCTGAAAAATCGGCATCAGCTCGACAACGGTTATCCCGAGTTCCTGGAGATAAGGAATCTTCTCCACCAGACCGGCATACGTCCCAGCTCGAGATGCATCTACGCCGGAGTTGGGGTTCCTGGTGAAACCCTTCACGTGTAGTTCGTAGATGATTGCATCGGAGTCGTGATGCGGCGCGCGATCTCCTCCCCAGTCGAATTTCTGGCGGCGACCAGTCAGCGCTCCCAAAGGCGCCCGGCCTGCGTTTGGGCCTTCTCGCATTGCCAGTTCGCGATCGAAGCCGGGCGGAAAGAAAATGCACTTCGCATAAGGGTCAACGAGAACTTTCTGCAGGTCGAAGCTATGAAGCTGAGGAATTGTTTCTCCCGAAACTGAATATGCGTAATAACGAGCTTCACCAATGTCTGTGACTGGAATCCGGCAATGCCATATCCGCCCGGATTTGTTGCGCAGAAAGTCGAAGCGGAATGTCATTACGGGGTCCAACAAATTGGTCGCGGAAAAAAGCAATAGAGTGACACTTTCCGCGTGTTCAGAGTGAACGGCAAAGTTGAAAGACTGCTCCTTCTCGATCCACGTGACCCCAAGCGGCAAGGGGGTGCCCTCAGCTTGCTCCCAGGTCGCGCGTTTCGTCGGCGCAACCGTCTCGGCAGAGTCGCCTGGAGCATCGACGCCGGGAAGTCCGCTACGGTTTAATCTATTCACTGTGCCTCTCTGAAACGTCATCGAAAAATACTTCAATCTTCATTTCGGCCTCTTCATCCCGGCCTTTACGCTTCTGAAATTCACGCAGCCTGGCCAGCCACGGCGGAAGTCTCGGGTGCAACAACAGGGTTAATTGTGATCACGTCGCTGGGCCTTAAGATCTGGACTGCGCGGGCAATGGCCTCCAGATCGTTGATCAGGAAAACCGATTTCAAGTTGAGGTTCAGCTCTCGGGCGAGCGATATATCTTCGATCATCCGAGGCAAGTTCGTGGTCTTTACCCGCCCGCCGATGACTGGACCTGCAACCGCGAAGCAGGCCCGGTCCACAGGTTTGTCCACCTTTGCCAGGAACTCCTTCACGATCACCTCTAAGCTAGGGTAATCGGCGCTATGGACCTTGACTCGTGCCAACGACGAATGCGGACCGCCCTCATTCGAGAAGATTGCCAGCTCGGTCTTCGTTCCGCCAATGTCTCCCGCAATTAGCATTTCCGTTCTTCCGTTTTGCCGGTCCTAAGCTGTTGCAGACCGCGCGGACTTCCGACTTCCAGATCCCGGCACGCTTCTCCATGTGGGCGTCAAGCGAGTTAGCGTCAAGCTGGTCAACGTCAAGCTGGAATCTGCCGGCTCTGGTGTTCCGGACCAGCCGAGCGCTTGGAGCTTTCGGTCAACTCCCGCAACGATTCAAAAGACGCCGGGGACAGCATGTCTTCAGCGACGCGCCAACTCCAGTTCCCGCTCCCACGGCCGGGCACGTTCATACGCGCTTCGCGACCCAAGTTGAGTACGTCTTGTAACGGAGAGATGGTCAGCGCTGCCACCGATGACCACGCAAGGCGCATCAACGCCGGAGCAGCTTCCACGCTCTCGCCCAACGAGCGTTTGAGGTAATTCCACAAATTTTGTCGCTGGTAGTCGGGCAACTCTTCGTACCATTGGCGAGTCGTAGCATTGTCATGAGTACCGGTATATGCGACCGTGTTGGGGACAAAGTTGTGCGGAAGATACGGGTTGTCCGCATTGCCGTCGAACCCGAATTGCAGCACCCGGGTCCCGGGCAGTTCAAATTGATCGCGTAAGGAGTGCACGTCGGGCGTAATCAGACCAAGATCCTCGGCGATGAACGGTAGACGGCCCAACTCTGTTCGCACTGCCTGAAAAAAGCCGGCGCCCGGACCCTGCACCCATTGCCCGGACTGGGCCGTCGATGAGCCGGCTGGAACGTGCCACGCGGCCGCGAATCCACGAAAGTGATCCAGGCGAATCATATCTACGTGAGTCAGAAGCGCTTGGAACCGGTTTATGCACCACCGATAACCAGTCGAACAAAGTACGTCCCAGTTGTAAACAGGATTGCCCCACAACTGTCCCTGTGCACTGAAATAATCGGGCGGAACTCCGGCGATGAAACGTGGCCGTCGTTGCTCGTCCAGCAGGAATAACTCCGGGTTAGCCCAAACATCACTGGAATCCGGGGAAACGAAAAAGGGCAGGTCGCCAATCAAGCTTACGCCTTTGGCATGCGCGTAGTTCTTGAGTTGATCGCCCTGACGGAACACTAGGAATTGCGCAAAGCGAACCTGATCGATTTGAGCAGCCAACTCTCGCCGCGCCACGACCATGGTATCCGGATGGCGCTGGACCAGTTCAGGTGGCCACTGGAGGTAATAAGCACCGTGATACTTCGCCTTCAGCGCCGCGAATAGCGCGTAGTCTTCCAGCCAACTTGCGTGCTTGGCACAGAACTCGTCATAAGCCGGTCGCAGGTCCCCGCGCTCGCCGGCTTTAAAGTTTGTCCATGCCTTTTCGAACAGCCGCTGCTTGAACGGAACAACTGAGTCGTAGTCGACCACTTCGGGAGCGAAATGAGACTCGCAGTCGCTCGCTCGCAGCAAACCGTCGGAGATGAGGGCACCGGGACTGATCACGAGTACGTTGCCGGCAAACGAAGACAGTGATTGATACGGTGAATTTCCATAGCCAGTCGGGCCAAGGGGTAGCGACTGCCACCATCGTTGGCCAGCATCATGGAGGCGATCAACCCATGAAAACGCCGACGGTCCCAGATCTCCGATACCATAGGGCGAAGGCAGAGACGTGACATGCAACAGCAACCCCGCGGCGCGGTACTCGGGCGGAAACGGCGGAATATTTCGTAGCCCGCGGTTACTGCTCATCGCGTGGCCCTGTCCTGAGGAACAGCTGCGGAAGCACCCAGCGCATTGTTCACCATCTCTTGGGCCTCGTTCACGATCGCATTCAGATGGGCCTGGCTCTTGAAGCTCTCCGCGTAGATCTTATAGATGTCCTCAGTGCCTGACGGCCGGGCCGCAAACCAGCCGCTGGCCGCGACGACTTTCAAGCCATCGATGGGGGCATTATTTCCCGGAGCTTCGGTCAGCTTAGCAGTGATTGGCTCACCCGCCAGTTCCGACTCCTTCACGGCGTCGGGCGAAAGTTTTTGTAACTGCGCCTTCTGGTCGGAAGTGGCCGGCGCGTCGATACGCGTGTAGTACGGAGTGCCGAACTCTGCTGTAAGTTCGCGGTAATGCTCCCCTGGATCCTTGTCTGTGCGCGCGGTAATCTCGGCCGCCAACAGATCCATAATCGGGCCGTCCTTGTCGGTGGTCCACGCGGTGCCGTCACGGCGAAGGAAACTTGCGCCAGCGCTCTCTTCCCCGCCGAAACCGTACGAACCGTCAACCAATCCTGGCACAAACCATTTAAAGCCCACGGGCACTTCGCGTAGTTCCCGGCCAAGCTTTCGGACGACTTTATCTATCATGCTGCTGCTCACCAGCGTCTTCCCCACTGCGGCATCCAGACGCCACTGTGAGCGGTGAGCGAACAAGTATTGGATCGCCACCGCAAGATAGTGGTTCGGGTTCATCAATCCTGCCACGGGCGTGACGATCCCGTGCCGGTCGGAGTCTGGATCGTTGGCGAACGCCACCTGATACTGATCTTTCAGCCCGACGAGCCTTGCCATCGCGTATGGACTGGAACAATCCATCCGGATCTTGCCGTCGTGATCGACTGTCATGAACGAAAACGTCGGGTCAATGGTTGGATTTACGACGACAATGTCCAGTCCGTAAATGGAGTTGATCGGTTCCCAGTACGGCCGCGCCGCTCCGCCCAGAGGATCCACGCCGAGTTTGAGGTGAGCGCTGCGAATCGCATCCATGTCAACGACGTTCCGGAGGTCGCGAACGTATGGAAGGACGAAGTCTTCCTGGTGCGTGCTCGCGGCCTGGAGTGCTTTGGTGAACGGAACTCGCCTGACCCCCGCATTTCCTGCACGTAACAATTCGTTTGCTCGATCCTGAACCCAGCGCGTCACGTCAGTATCGGCTGGGCCGCCATTGGTCGGGTTGTACTTGAAGCCTCCGTCCTCGGGTGGGTTGTGTGACGGCGTGATGACGATGCCGTCCGCCAGGTGGTCCTTGCGACCGCGGTTGTAAACCAGAATGGCTCGCGAGATCACAGGCGTCGGAGTTACGCCGTCACCTTCCTGGATGATCGTCTCTACGTTGTTCGCCGCCAATACTTCGAGGGCGGTACGCTGCGCGGGCCCGGACAAGGCGTGGGTGTCTTTTCCCATGTAGAGTGGACCGTCCGTTCCCTGCCCTCGCCGGTAACCGCAGATCGCCTGGGTAATAGCGAGGATATGCGCTTCGGTGAAGGTGCCGTGCAGCGGCGAGCCGCGATGTCCGCTGGTGCCGAAGCTGACTAATTGGTTGGGATCGTGCAGATCGGGACGGCGCTCAAAATACTCCCTCTCCAGACGAGCGACATCGATCAGCATTTCCTTCGGAGCCGGCTTGCCGGCGAGCGGCGAGATCGTCATTCCGTTGGCCTCACTTGTCATTAATTGTGTTTATAGGATATTGGGTATGGTACCGCCTTCCAAATGTCGGATGCGTATTCAGCAATAGTGCGGTCGCTCGAAAATTTTCCGGAGCTCGCCACGTTCAGAATCGCTTTGTGCGCCCACGCGCCAGGATCGGCATACAATGCGCCGAGCCGTTCATGCGCTTGGCAATAAGACGTAAGGTCTGCCAGGTGCATATAGTGATCGCCGTGGGTCAGGAGAGTGTCGCGCAACGGAGCGAATATTCCTGGCTCGTTGCGGCTGAAGTGATCCGAAAAAATCAGGTCCAGAGCGGCTCGGGTCTCCGGTTCATTTTCATAATGCCAGTACGGACTGTACCAGGCCTGGCTACTCTCGACCTGTTCCACGGTGAGGCCGAAGAGGAATAGGTTTTCCTCGCCTGCCTCCTCCGCCATTTCGATCGTCGCGCCGTCTCGCGTTCCGACGGTTAAGGCTCCATTCATCATGAACTTCATATTGCTCGTTCCGCTGGCTTCGTAGCCGGCGGTCGAGATCTGGTTGGAAACATCGCTGGCTGGAATCAGCCGTTCTGCCAGCGAAACATTATATTCGGGCAGAAAAACAACCTTGAGCCGGCCGCGTACGACAGGATCACCGTCAATCGTACCCGCCAAATTGTTGATGAACTTTATGATGAGCTTGGCCAAGTGGTAAGCCGGTGCCGCTTTGCCGGCGAAGAAGAATGTACGCGGCACCATTTGTGTGTCGGGATTTTCCCGCAGCCGATTATAAACGACCACGATTCGCAGCGCGTTCAGCAATTGCCGTTTGTACTCGTGGATGCGCTTGATCTGGCAGTCGAAGATCGTGTCCGGGTCTACGATTTGCCCCGACGTCGCTTTGAGCCAATTGGCAAAGCGTGCTTTGGTCTCGCGCTTTGAATTTAGGAACACTTCACGAAAACTGTGGTCTTCGGCAAATGGCTTGAGACGGTTGAGTTGGCTCAGGTCTGTAATCCAACGGTCGCCAATGGCTTGCGTGATGGCGCCGGCCAGTTCGGGATTCGCTCCCAGCAACCAGCGTCGCGGTGTCACCCCGTTGGTTTTGTTGCTGAAACGTTCAGGGAACATTTCGGCTAGATCCTTGACCGTCATGGTCCGCAATAGCTTCGAGTGGACGGCGGCCACTCCATTCGTGCTGTGCGAACCGACGATCGCGAGGTTGGCCATGCGGATCTTGCGCTCCTTGCCCTCTTCGACGATGCTCACGCGCTCGACGCGCCCTTCATCGCCCGGAAAGCGAGTACGAACTTCGTCGAGAAGCCGCCGGTTAATCTCGTAGATGATCTCCAGGTGCCGGGGAATAAGTACCTGGAACCACGCGACAGGCCATTTCTCGAGGGCTTCGGGGAGGAGCGTGTGATTGGTGTAGGCGAGCGTCTTCTTCGTCAGTTCCCAGGCTTGGTCCCATCCCAAGCGCGCATCATCCAGTAAGATTCGCATCAATTCAGCGACCGCCAGGGAAGGGTGTGTGTCGTTAAGTTGGATCGCGGCCTTCTCTGGCAGCCTGTCCCAATCGCTGTTGTATCGCTGAAAGCGGCGCACCAGGTCGGCCAGTGAACACGCGACCAGAAAATATTCCTGCAAAAACCGTAGTCCCTGCCCTGCGGTTGTAGAATCGTCCGGGTAGAGCACCCTGGTAAGCGATTCCGCTTCGAGGGTCTCTCCCAGCGCGCCCACAAAATCGCCGGTGCCGAATTCCTGAAAATCGAAATAATCCGGCGCGGCCGCAGCCCAGAGCCGGAGAGTGTTGATCGTCTTTCCCCCATAACCCACCACAGGGCGATCAAAGGGGATGCCGATCAGGCTCGACGGCCGGTTTGGGATGACATGAAAACTTCCCGCTCGCAACTGGAAGGTGACGTTCAACTTGACTTCCACCTGCTCGTGGGGCCGGGCGACCTCCCAGGGATCAGTGTCGCGGAGCCAGTTGTCAGGGTTTTCCTTTTGCCAGCCGTCCACTATGGATTGCTTGAACATGCCGTACTCATAACGCAGACCATAGCCTGTGGCTGGCAGCTGCATGGTCGCCATAGAATCGAGGAAGCATGCTGCGAGTCGGCCCAAGCCACCGTTCCCGAGGCCCGCATCTGGTTCCTGCTCGATCAGTTCCAGCCAGTCGATACCTTTTTCCTGAACCCCCTGCTGTACAAGAGGATCCAGCAAGAGGTTGCTGACATTGTTGGCCAGCGAACGCCCGAGGAGGAACTCCATCGAGAGGTAATAAATTCGTTTGGCATTCTCTCGTTCATACGTCGTCTTGGTCAGGACCCAGCGCTGCGCGAGGATGTCGCGTACCGAACGGGAGAACGCCTCAAAGCGTTCACGCGGACTCGCCACCTTCGGGTCGATCACACGGTCAAAGACCAGATGCCGTTCGTAAAACGCGTCTTCAGCCCCGACAAGCGGAATCGACCCGCTTCCGTACTGTTCGAGAATGTCTGAAGGTTTGCTTGTGCTCGTCTTCGTGGGGACGAGTTTGGGGGAGTCTAGCGGTACTGCCCTCTTTGTACTCATTGACCATCCTTGTCGTCGTAATTAGCCATCGTAATTATTCGAAATCGGTATTGTGCAAATTGACCGCCGAGACCGCCTCGTCGAGAAACAAGGTCGGCTCACGCGGAAACGTGATGATCATCATTCCAAAACCGGATCACCGGCTGAGAAAAATTGTGTTCGTATCCGACCGCGCTCAGGCTCGCCGTGCTCAGCAGAAAATATCTGCCCGCATATCCTGGATCTCGCCCCAGCCACCGGTCGGCGAAAACTCGAATGAAATGTCCGCTGGAAAAGAGCAACACATCTCCACGAAAGGTCCGGACACGCTTAACTACACGGTCTGCCCGCTCGCCGATCTGTGCTGGCGATTCGCCTCCCGGGGCCCCGTCGCGGAACAGTTGCCAGTCTGGACGTTTCGCAAGGATCTCAGCCGAACGCAGCCCCTCATACTGGCCGTAGTTCCATTCCACCAGGTCAGGATCGGTTTCGGCCGCACTTCCAAACCCAGCCAGTTCGCAAGTTCGGGCCGCGCGCAGCAAAGGGCTGGCAAATACCTTGGCAAATGTGATGCTCTTCAGACGCTCTCCGAGCCGCCGTGCGTTACGCTCTCCGTTTGAGGTCAAAGGCAAGTCGGTAAGACCGGTATGCTGCCCCGAAAGGCTCCATGCCGTCTCACCGTGCCGCGCTAGATACACTGCTGGAAGTGCTTCGCTCATGCAATCTCTCGCCTAGGAAAGGTCGACTCGCTTGCCGCCTCTCCTAGCTCACTAGACTTCTCAGGAATTTTTGCCTTGCCAACTCGCCTAACCCGTATTTGGATGTTTCTCAAGCACTCAAAGTTCCACACCCGAATTGACGCAAGGCGCGGAGTGCATCACCTAACAATCGGCACTTGGCGCTCCCGGTCATTAGTGCGGCGATCCGCACACGCATGATTCCAAAGACTCGTGACAATATTTTGGCAATCGGCGGGCGAACCAACCTGACGTCAAAGACATCCGGTGCTCAACCTTTGGATGTTTGGTCTTTACGCAAAGGACGGCGCCCCATTTAACGGGCCTGGCGGCTGATAGTTGCCGTGACTCCAAGACGACGCATTCGCAATGCATCGCCTCGCGGAAAGACTGCGGCGAAGTCTGGAAGTCGGCGCAATGCTTTCATCCGCGCTTGAGCTATTTTGGTCATGCTGCATCCCAGTAACAGAGAGCAGTCCCAATTTGAATGGCGCTCCAGGATCGACATGACAAAGACGAAGCGCTCGAACGGGTACTCGGTTACCTGGCTCAAATCACCGCTGGACCATTGGTCTCGCGCCACAGACCTAGCGTCGATGTTCGATTCCGGTCGGTGGCAAAGTCTGTTTTGTCCAATGCCGTCGGCGTGATTATGACCGGAATGGGCAGTGATGGAGCCGAGGGTTTGCTCGAGATGCGGCAGTGCGGAGCCCAAACCATCGCTCAGGACGAATCCAGTTGCGTCGTTTTGGCATGCCGAAGGAAGCGATTGCCCGAGGAGCCGCGGTCTCTGTTGTTCCACTGAACCGGATTGCAGACGTCGCCTTGAAAATGGCTGCCGTCTAATCTACACGCGCCAGGATGAATTCGTGCGCGGCGCGATCATCAGTTCTCAAAGTGCGGTGCGCCGGGAACGATGTCCGATTAAGGCAATCTCAGCATGAAGGGGCCAACGGTTGCCCTCATCTATTCCGAGAAAGGAGCCTGCGCAATCCAATCACAGAAATTAGGCGCGCGAAATTCGAGCATGTAACGATCGCGAATATCGCGCATAAACGTCTGGGAAGCAGCGCGGGGGTGCTTACGAACCACATCCGCACAGGTCTTAACGAATGCGTCTTTGAATTTCAGCCTGGGGAACGCCCTAAGAATTTCATCGACATCGCTCTTCTTTATTAGGGTGAAATCGGGGCCGAGCACGTCAGCTCCTGCTCCCTCGCCTACCAGCGCGATTTCAGGCTGCTTGAATTGTCCGATGCGAGAAGCGTGCATGGCAATTCCGTCCCACACGATTGTAGATTTCTCGTGCGAGTATGCCTGCTCTTGCAGGAAGTGTTTCGCTACTTCGGCTCCTTGAATCTCGAAAGGCAGATCTCCCTCAAAGCGTTCGGTTAACCCCAGATCATGGAGAATACACGCAAGATACAGGAGCTCTTCGTCAAATGTCTGCCCCAGCGCTCGTCCGACCAGAGAACCGAAGAGAAATGTCCGGGCCGCATGGTTGAAGAGATACGGCGGGGAAAAAGAACGGCTTAGGTCCGTTGCGGCTCTTGCGATCCTTGAATCCACCACGCGGATACCGGCAACCTCGGATGGCAGCGGTTCGGTCGCGGTAGGATTCTGCTGCCTTCCGGAACCCGCCCACGCCGCACTCTGCATCGTTGCGCCAAATGCCAGAGCTCCCAAACCATGAATTGCTTCGCGTCTGTTCATAGGTCCTGCTTTTCGAATGGCCTCAGTAATATCCAGTTGGTAATAGAAACCTGGCTCTTCACCGTCTCGGCGAACGGCTCAGCGTAGCATGTGGATATTGGCTTGATCACCTGTGTTGGGACGTTCAGACAGTATTTGAGGACAGACGGCTAGCTGACGTCGGTTGGCCGCAACCGAGATCGGATAAACATGGGTTATTCGAGTCTTTTTCTATGATCTGCCAATCAAGCGCTGTAACTGTGTACGGTAGCCTCGGCTGCAGGAAAGCTCTTTACCGTTCCTCAGAACCGCAATGTATTCGCCGCTCTCGCAGGGCTGCAGTTCCTTGATCTTGCGGACATTCACAATCACTGACCGGTGGATACGAACAAAGCGATCCGGGTCGAGTCTCTCGGAGATGCTGCCAATGCCTTCTCGCAGCAAGTACGAGTCTTTGCCGACATTCAGTTTCACGTAGTTGGCGGCTGCTTCGATCCAGTCAATCTCCTTCACATCGAGAAACACGACCTTCCCTCCTGCGCGAATGACCATGCGGTCGTCAACTTGCTTCGACTCCATCTTTGGTTCCATGTTCTTGGCGAGCAAATCAAGAATCCGGCCGGTCAAATCGCGATTGTGGAACTTCAGGAGCTCTGCTCTGGCTCGCTCAACGGCATGATGCAGACGCTCGCCGTCAAAAGGCTTCAGCAGGTAATCCAGGGCATGCGCCTCGAATGCTCGAATCGCAAATTGGTCGTAGGCCGTGGTAAAGACGACAACCGGCATCTCGTTGGGCGCGATTTGCTTGAGTACCTGGAACCCATCCATGTCAGGCATCCGAATGTCGATCAACAAAAGGTCAGGCCGGTGAGTTTGTACGGCATTGACGGTCTGTTGGCCGTCCTGACACTCTGCGACCACCTGCACGCCGGGTTCTGAATCGAGCAGCACCCGCAGTTTCCTGCGCGCCAGGTGCTCATCATCGGCAATGACGCTACGGATCACAGGGATAATCATGTGATTCTCTTCACTGACCTCATTTCGGGGTCGTTGGTCCCTCCGCCTATATCGGTTAGACGCGCACCAAGCTCAAAGGATAAGCCCTTCCTGTGCGCAGCCGGTGTGCTTCCGCGCATCGAAGGCAGGTCACTTTGAAGTATTCCAATTTAGGGCCTGGGGACGCTCTCCGTCTGGGACAATCTCGGCGCCCTCGCTCGAGCTTGTGGTCCCGGCGAAGTTCTCCTCATCCATCGACAATTGAGGTTCAATTCGAAACGGGATCCGCACGCATACCTCGACGCCACCGCTCGGGGCATCGTGAATCTCGAAGCTGTGTTGGTTGCCGTATAGCGTCTGGAGCCTTTCCCGCGTCGTGCGAAGGCCCAAACCGGTTCCCCGGGGAGTGCCGGCAACTGAAACCAGACCGGGCCCGTTGTCCCTCACCCGCAGGGAAAGATCGCGTCCATCGCGACTGGCAGCGATCCGGACACTGCCCCCTGAGGAGAGCCTTGAAATACCATGCCGAATCGCATTCTCCACCAGCGGCTGAAATAACAAGGACGGAACCTGCGCATCCAGGGTTTCCGCTGCGATATCGAGAACGATACTCAGCCGCTCGCCAAACCTGACTTTTTCGATTTCAAGATAACCGGCCACAAACTCAAGCTCCCGATTCAGGCTGGTGATCTGGATTCCACTACTCTCGAGGCTCATCCGCAGCAGATCACTGAGGCGGGACATCATCTTGTCGGCAGCTGCAACGTCGGTTAACATGAGCGCCGAAATCGAATGCATGGTGTTGAAAAGGAAGTGTGGTTGCAAATGGCTTTTCAATGCCTGCAGATGCGACCTGGTCAGCTGCATCTGAAGCTTCGCGGAATGTAGTTCTCGATCCCGGAATCTGCGGTAATACGATAGAGCATGCGCCACCAGTACAATCGGCACATAGGTTCCGGTAGTGTCATCAACGACGTTTGACAAAAACAAATTCTTGAAGATTTGCCAGTTGATCGCAAATGCGTGCGTCTGTGAGTTCCAAACAGCGGATACAAATCTGCCCAGCTTGCCATCCCACGCCGCATAGGGCGTCAAACCACGCAATGTTATGTGAGCGATGCAGAAGGCAACGGCGAACAAGAGATGCAGCAATGAACGGCGTACCCAATTTCCCCGTTGAATGGGGAAGCGCATGGCCAGGGCAAGCACGAGAGGAGTAAGAGGGGCATAGGTGAGTATCTGGCTGAGCTCCGACGCCAGGACGCTGACGAAAGTCATGGGGTAACCTCGCGACCGCCACAACTCGTATATCGAGCCGGACGCAGCCAGGGCAACGAGGGTCCAGATGCCAAAGCTCGCTGCCCAGATCAGCCACGGACGGTTGCCCCACGGTCCCTCAGAAACAGCGATCTCCCCATCGTCGACAGGTGCAGTCCGGCGCGGTCGAAGCTTGAGCTCACCAGTGCAATTCGGACACTTGCCCTGCGACTCCGAGGCGCATACGGAACAGAACGTACACTCGTAGGAACATATGTAAGCGTGTCCGTCCGCACGAAGGAGTGCCTCGCACCTCTCACAGCGAGTTTTCATTTGAAGTTGCATGAATGGACTTCCTGCGCTCGACTTACGTCGGCGGCCGCGCCCGGCCTGAGGTCGTCTACCGCAACACTGCCACTGACATTCAATCACAGTTATGCTTTGGAGTGGTGGCAGTTCGTCCCCGTTAATGCGCTCTTCGTCCCTAGTATCTGCCGTTTATACCTCGGAGGCGGCAACCGTTCCCCTCTGGAGGCGCGGTCCATCGAATTCTGGACCTTCTTCTTCGGCGAAACAAGCAGATACACTGCTCCGAATGCCTGGAAGCCTGCGAGCCTCGGCGCCGGGAAATCAGCATTTGGGTGAAACAATACTTCGGGGCAACAACGGTGAAGCACAGTGGGGCGGCGGGGTGGCGAGATTAAGAGGTGCGCGCTTCTGTCTCCCAACGCCAGCGGCGAGAGCCCGATTGCGGTAACAAGCTCGCCTCACCCTGTTTGACCAGGGCATTCATGGCGAGTGCTATCGCTCGAAACGGACGCTTGTAACCAGCAAAAGTGATGGAGCCGCGCCTCTCAATTCGGTCGTAGATCGCTTCCACGGACGCCGGCTGGTTTGCTTCCATTAGCGCGATGCGGCAGGCTCGCTCCAACTCCGATCGCGTCGGGCGTTTGCTCTTGGGATTTGCAGGTGACCGGCGACGAGCGCGCTTCGCAAGCGGAGGCTGCCAGCGATAGGGTGAGCTTGAAGCTCTTGTCGAACGGTATTTTCCTTTTGCATGTCCTCCGGGTCGATAAGCATTGGCGTATTGTGCAATGCGCTTTACAAGGTTATGCATTCGCGCAATGTCCTTACTTAGTTCCAGACACCGCAACAACAATATGTTTAAGTCGGCGCTCGCGGAGGTCACCTCCTCTGCGTTGGGCGGCATTCCGGATTCCCGATTCACGACACTTTGTAGGAACGCTGACACGTGGAGTAGCCCTGACCGATTGTGCTCCTGCTGTTGGTATTGGACAAGTACTCCCGGGATAAATACATGCGGCATTGGGATTAGTGCCGCATGATCCGGGAGTAACTTGTATGAATGACTTACATCAACGCTCGTTAGTCCCTCGGAGACGCTGCCCCTCCGCCTGTTCACGGTGGGCATTGGCCTTCTGACCCAATCGAGCTAGGCTTGACGTAGGCGAAATGGTCCAAAGCTTTTCCTGTAAAGCCGAGGCTTCGTTGGCGAACATCCTTAAGCCGAACCTGGGGTGATCACCGCTGCTCGGCTCCGGCCTCTCACCGACCGTACCGTTAGACAGGCATTCTCCGCCAAGTTGACAATTCGTATTACTACGGAATCCCATCGGGATTTTCTCGTCTCGTACCAAATTCAGTAGAAAAGCGGGTGTAAGCGTGGGTCAGACCTTGTTGATGCGCCCCACATTGCCCGAGGCTCTTCCGCGAAAAAGATGTCTTCGTACCTCTTCTGGCGTTACTTATCCCAGACTCCAGAGTGTGGCAACGTTTGGATCGAGGGGTGCAAACCCAAGTCCTGGAGGTTGGCGCTTGCGGACAAGCCAGCCTTCAACGAAACAGAGCCGTTCCCAACTTCCTAGGAGGTAGCATGAGTTCTGCCATTCGCCTTGGTTGGATTCCTTTCCTGATTGCATCTGTAGTGCTCGTTCTTTGTCTTGGAGCTTTCGCGCAAGGCGGAGCTGGCGAACTGACCGGTCTGGTAACGGACACAACCGGCGCCGTCGTTTCGGGCGTTGAGGTTAAGCTAACCAACACCGCGACTGGCGAAGTGCGCACGACCGTCACCACTCCGACCGGAAATTACACCTTCCCGGCGTTGCCGATCGTTGGCACCTACACGCTGGAAGTCGGGTCGAAGGGTTTCAAGTCGACCAAGGTTCAAAACATCATTGTCAGCGTGGGGACGCTTACGCAACGAGACGTGAGACTCGAGGTGGGCGCGGCGACCGAGCAGGTGACGGTGGAAGCAGGCCAACAGATTGTTGAGACGGAGGCTTCTGCTCTATCGCAATTGATCGACCGGCGTGTTTGGGAAGATATGCCGATTGAGGCACGAAACTCGAACGACTTCGTCAATCTGGTGGCGGGGGTGGTCCCCGAGCAGCAAGCCGGCGGTACGTTCCGTGGTGCGTCGGTCAACGGGGTCCGGACCGGCGGTGGCAACTTCATGGTGGAAGGCGTTGATAACAACGAGCAGGGCCAAGGCGGCGCGTCCATCTGCGGCACGCTCTGCGGACAGGGCGGATCCAACACCTCGATATCGCCGGACGCGATTGAAGAGTACCGCGTCATTACCCACGACTTCAGCGCCGAGTACGGCAAGGTTGGCGGGTTTGTGACCGACACCGTGCTGAAGAGCGGCACCAATAAGTGGCATGGTTCTTTGTTTGAGTACAACCGTCTTCAGGCTTTGACGGCGGAGGACTGGTTTACCAACGCTGCTCCTCCCATTAATGGTGTTGTCCTGAAGGACCACCTGGTTCGCAACCAGTTTGGCGGCTCCGTCGGCGGCCCGATTGTGAAGGACAAGACATTCTTCTACACGAGTTTTGAGGAACACAGGCTCCGCGAGTCGTCGCCGGTCTCGGGGACGTCGATTACCCAACAGTTCTATAACTGGGTAGACAGTGGGCAGATGGCCACCTATGTCAATAGCATTGCTCCATGCAATACGGTCGTCGGCGGATGCAACCTTCCGACCAATCTGGGGCCAATTTTTAAGTCGCTGCAGCAGAAGTTCCCACTGTCCGTGCCGCTGGTAAATTCCAGCGTTGTCTGCCCGAGCGCCGATCCGAGATGCCAAAGCTTCGACGCCTACGGGGCAAACGCTGCGGGCGTGCTGGCGCCCTATCCCGTTCCGCTTTTTGACAACACCACTCTGTCGCAGAGCTCTCCTCTTGATCAGTACCGCGTGAGCGTGAAGTTCGACCACAACTTGAGCAGCAACGATCGTCTGAGCGTTACCTATTTGCTCGAAAATGTACACGCATCGCTCAATTTCGGAGAAAATGGCGGCTTCAGCGCAGGAGTAGATAACCCAAATCGGGCGCAAACGGCGGGCGTAGCGTGGGCTCACACCCTTTCACCAACCGCGTTGAACTTATTCAAGATGGGTTACGTACGCCGTACAGCTAACTTCATTGAGCCCGGCACTACAGGTGTCCCTCTGACGTTCGCCTTCGATCCGACTACCATCGCACTTGGCTCGGGTACCGGGATTCCTCAGTTTTTCACCGAAAACGAGTTCCAATACAAGGATGACGTTTCGATTACCCGAGGTAAGCACCAAATAAAGTTGGGTGCTGAATATCGCCGCACGCGCAACGGGTCCACGTTCAGCAACGATGCGTTCGGGCATTTTGCGAACTGGGGCACGGAGGACATGGTCACCGACGGATTGTTCACGGACTCGATCGACAAAGCTCTCGGCGCGAACGCTGGTAATGGCGGGTACGGGTACGGTAGCTGGTATTATGCCGGAGCGTCCGTAGTGCCGGCCACAGGTGCCGTACCGAACTTCTACCGTGGCTACCGGGCGAACGAAGTCGCGATCTACGGGCAGGATGACTGGCGCATAAGTTCACGGCTCACATTGAATCTTGGTCTCCGCTGGGAGTATTTCGGGCCGCCACACAACTTTCAACCGAATATCGATTCGAACGTCTATTTCGGCACGGGGCAAACTCCGCTCCCGTGTCCCGCGCCATGCAACCCTTTCTTTCCGGCAAACAGCCAGTATTATTCCTATGAAGCAGGAGCCACCTTCCAGGTGCACAACTCCAGTATCTGGAACAAGGACCTGAAGAACTTTGGCCCGCGCGTCGGCTTCGCCTACGACATGCTCGGGAACCAGAAGTTGGTCCTGAGGGCTGGGTGGGGGATGTTCTATGATCGCATCTACAACAACGTTTTCGAGAATATCCGCTTCAATTCGCCGTACTTTGCAGACGAGGTCACGGGCATCAGCAGTGGCGTGCCACTCGGCCCGTTGAAAAATCCCGGTTTATACGCGGTACCGTTTACTGCCAATGCGGACTTCGTTAACCCGGCGTTTTTCCCCCTCGGTTTGCCAAAGCCAGTGCCTCGGCACATGGATCAGAACCTGATGACGCCCTACTACATGCAGGAAAGCTTTGGTTTGCAGTATCAACTTGCCAAGGATTTCGCTCTTGAAGCGAGTTATGTGGGCACCCTGGGGCGCAAACTGATCGGCATCGAGAATCGTAACACCTTCGATGGCAAGAATGCGTGTCCTCTCACGCAAAATCCGTACCCACCCAATAATCCGTGTACCTTAGCGGGTTTTCCCAACGGATTTTCGGGAAACCGTCCGAACCCAATCTTCAACAGCGACAACGCCCGCGGGAACTACTATGGTTCGAATTACAACGCGCTGGATGTAACTCTGCGGAAGCGGTTCTCTCACGGCCTTTCGCTCAATGCCAACTATACTTATGCCAAAGCGTTGGATGAAATCAGTGACGTCTTCCGCGCAAAGTTTGGAAATAACCTGGTTTCCGCAACCGACGTACAGAATCTGAAGAGCGACTACGGCCCGGCGGATTTCGACATCCGTCACCGCGTCGTGGTTTCATTCGACTACGACCTCCCGTTCTTCCATGGCAATCGCTACATTGGCGGCTGGACGGTGAACAGCATCATCTCTTGGAATACCGGTTCGCCGATTGGTTTGGTGGACACTGGTAGAGATGCCAACAAGGATGGCACTAATAGTGATCGACCGGAGTACATCGGCACAGGCAGCAATCCAAAAAGCTCGATCGTCGGAAAAGAAAAGAACGGGCAGTACGTCTATTTCGACTCCAGTCAGTTTGCGCACTCCAGCGCGTGTCTGACGAATCCGGCGATCAATACTCACGGCGGCTTGTGGTGTGATCCCAATACGGGTCGAAACTCAATTCCGGGACCGATGTTCGCGAACATCGATTTCGGTGTCAGCAAGACCTTCAAGCTGAGCGAGAGGATGGCCTTCAGATTCGATGCCAACTTCTTCGATCTGCTGAACCATCCTAACTTCGAGAACCCTGGTGTCGGCGGCATCGGCAACAATTTTAACGCTGGTGCTAACGTTTTCGGAACATCGAGCCAGACTTACGGAAACCAGGGCGGTCACCGCGTCACACAGTTAGCGCTCCGGTTTGATTTCTAGTCGAGGCAAGATCTGAACAGCATTTCAGGCCGGCCGCGAGGTCGGCCTTTTTCTTATTCCATCATTCGCACGCGCGAGTGAGGTGTCAGAGGCTCATCGGCCTGTGCGAGACTTTTTCCGATCCCCTATGCAGGTTGTCCGGCGATTCGTCTTTCTTTTGGTCCTGGCGCAGTGCGCAGGCTTCGCTGCTACACCGAAAGGCGCCAAGAGAGCATCTCCCACGAGGACAAAACTCCCGAACATTATTCTGATTACCCTCGACACGACTCGAGCCGATCGCATGGGATATCTAGGATCCGAGCGCGGCCTGACGCCTAACCTTGATGCGCTGGCCAAGCAGAGCGTGGTATTTACGCGAACGTATGCGCAGGTTCCTCTGACCACGCCTTCGTACGCCGCGTTGCTGACCGGGACGTATCCTCAGTTCAGTCATCTCGAGGACCTGGGCGCGCCGCTCGGCAAAGATCTTCCGTACTTGCCGGACCTCTTGCACAAGCACGGCTATCACACTGCGGCTTTCCTTGGAGCCTACATTCTCGATCCTGCGGCGGCTGCTCCCGGCTTCCAGCGCGGCTTCGACGTATATGACGCCAATTTCCACCAGCGCAAGCCGGGCGAAGACCGTTACAAGAGCGTCGAGCGGCGCGCGGAGGATGTTGCCAATCGCGCTAGGCTGGCTGAGCCGCCAGCAGCGGAGGCCGTTTTTCATCTGGCTGCATCTCTATGATCCGCACGACCCGTATGACCCGCCGGAGCCGTTCAAGACTCACTACGCCTCCGCCCCGTACGACGGCGAGATCGCGTACACCGATTCGATTGTCGGCAGCTTTGTGGAGGTATTGCGGAAGCACGGGTTGTATCAGAATGCCGTCATCGCCATTGCCGCGGACCACGGGGAAGCCTTTGGCGAGCACGGAGAAGTGCGGCACGGAATGTTTCTATATGACGAGACCATCCATGTTCCGCTGCTGTTGAAACTTCCGACTGGGCGGCTTGGGGGTAAGCACTTTGAAGACCAACTGGCACTGGCCGCGGTAGCGCCGACTTTGCTGGAGGTGGCCGGGATTCCTGCTCCGGCGACGATGCAGGCAAAGTCGCTATTCCCGATGATCGAAGAGGCGAAGATTGATAAGACAAAATTCGTGGAAACCGACAAAGGAAAAATGAAGGAACGACCGATTTATTCGGAGACGAATTATGCTCACCGCGCCTTCGGGTGGAGCGAATTACGTTCCTGGCGAACTGGAAAATACCTCTATGTTCAGGCACCGAAGCGGGAACTTTACGATCAATCGTCCGATCCCGACGCCGGCAAGAATCTTGTGCCTGCCGCGAAGGCCGTTGCCGATACCCTACCCGATCGTCGCCGGCGTCCGATTGCAAAGAGCACTCTCCGGCAGTCGCCTAGAAATGTCAGGAGCACAGGCCCGGTGCGGTCAGAATTGGCGCGAGCCTGCCGCATCGCACTGATGGAAGCAACCGAATCCGTGTCTGTGGAGACAATCTACGACCGGATTGAGAGACGTGAGTCCTTTAGTTTTGTCGGCTACAAGCATCCCTTTCGAGCGATAGTGCTCGCTATGAGTGCTATGGTCAAACGGGGTGAAGCCATCCTGCTAAGCGAAGCGGGACATCGCCGCTGGCGTTAGAGCCGTGGCGAGCACCGTTTGAACGACCGACCTTTTTCACCCTCGCCTGACTGTCTTGCTAATGCACTTCCCCGTCGTCGTTGCGAAGACTTATCCCTTGCCAAGTTGGGGGGGGAACATCCAAGGCATATTGCTTCTCGTCTGCGTTTCGTTTTCCTCCGAGACTATGGCTGAGCAGACGGCCACTGGCGACCCAGACATTGATCGCTATGTCTCGAATTTGTCGGGAGCAGTTCGCGCCCGCTTGTGAACTAACTCTGTCTTCTACAAGCCTTTGACAGTTGCTACAATTGCAATGCGAACAGATGCCCCTGCAGTTTGGACGCTTTTTAGCCATATCGTCAACACACTTGCCCGGCCAGCCGTTCCACTCATTTGCAACACAGACGTACAAGCAACACGTTGCGGCCGAAGTACATTTTCTTAGCAAGTCAGTCGGAACATGAGGAAGAGCTTATTTATCAGACCGGTTCTAGTCGAGCAGATTGCGCGATTCCGTTTGTTGGCCACCTCCGTGCTCTGCGGACCTCAACCAATGATGAAAGTAACCACCGTAGCCGTATCCGCTTACTGTCAAGAGTGAACCGTCAGCGATCCTCTCCTTCGCTAGAGCATCGCCTCCTTCAAGAATTAGGGGCTTGCCAGATCTGGCAAGCCCCCATTTCACGATTTCGCGATCTGGCTAAATTTAGAAGCTCAGCTTCAAGCCGAACTGCAAGTTGCGCGCGTTCAACGTGGTGACAGCTTCACCGAATAGAGGATCCGTGATCTTGTTGTGGGCCGCGGTCTGCGGAGTCGCCAACAGGAAATTGGCACGGTTGAAGACGTTGAAGCCTTGAGCCTCAAACTTCAGGTTAACCCGTTCGGTCAACTTGAAGGTCTTGCCCAAGGTCATATCTGCGTACCATTGTCCCGGGCCGACGAAGGTGTTGCGGCCCAGGTTTCCGGCGCAACCGAGGCACGGACTGGAGAAGTTGTTCGCAAGCCCAGGCAGTGCCGTTGCCCATCCATTCTCCCAAGCGGCGCGGCTGCTGCCATCGAAGCGTGGGACAACTGAGTTAGGCCGGTCGTCCTTAACCCCGTTAAGGTTGTAGTCCCCTCCCTGGTTGACGCAGATACCAGTATTGACATCGTTAGCGGTGCATCCGCCAGTCACTGGATCAGTTCCAACCAGCCGGGCTGCAGATCCGCGATAGGGTTCCCAGTGAGCGCCACTTTGGAACGCCCAGATTCCACTGTATTGCCATCCGCCCAAAGCGGCACCAGCAAAGCCTCGCTGTGGGCCAGGAATCTGGTAGACGTAATTAACAACCAGTCGGTTTCGAATGTCGTAGATGGAGTTTCCCCGATCGAGACCCGGAAGCGTCTGGTCAGTGGTGTAGCCATCTCCCCCGCCGGCCCCATTTGCCCCAGTGGCGGAGTTATGCCAACCAGAGCCATTATCAATGGAATGGCTGAAGGTGTAGTTCACGTTCAGAAGCAATCCGTGGCTCATCTGTTTCCTGACCTGCAACTGGAGGGCGTTGTAATTCGAGTTAACAACGTTCTGCCATTCACGCAGCGTTCCGTAATTGGGGTTGAGGAAGCCAGTCGTATTCGTCGTACCATTCCTTTGGCCGCAGAGTTTTCTGCCGAGATTGTCCGTCACGCATCCTCCGGCGGGCAATAGGCCGCCTGGAATGCTGTTGAGGTTCTCCGAGCGGAATAGCTTATGCCCAGCCGTGCCGACGTAATCCGCTTCCAGCACCCACTTGCCAGCCACCTCCCGCTGCAGGCTGAGGTATTCGTTGTAAACGTAAGGATCGTCGACTCCCTGAGGCTGAATAATTCCGGTAAGGAAGGCCAGATTCTGATTGCTCGCGATCCATCCGACCAGGTTCCCAGCGGCCTGCGCACCAACACCTTGCCCAACATTCGTCGCCGGACCGCTAAATGTGGGCGCGACCGCGCAGTTGGGGCAGCCGGCACCGAAGGGTCCGTACACCACCGTCTGCGTATGGCCGGGGACCAGGAAGTTTGTTGCGTCATTGAACGAGTAGTACGGCAGATTCCAGCGCGAGTTCGAGAGCGGGTTATACAGAGTACCCTCGTACGAGATGCCGAAGCCGCCGCGTAAGGACGTCTTGCCGTCCCCAAACACATCCCATGCGAATCCCACGCGCGGCCCGAAATCCTTGCTGCGTCCTTTGCCGAGCGACGAAGCTGGGGCGAATCCTCCAGGACCGCAGACACCGGCCAGTTGCGCCAAGGCTATCTCCGCAGAAGTGTCGCAGACGCCAACTGTCCCCACCGGAGCATTGGCCTGCTGCAGCCAGCCCTGCCCAGTGGCTAAGTTGTCGATTACCTTGTTCCCGGGTCCTCTCAGGAAGGTTGTAGCCGTGTTCGCCTCCTCGTTGTGCCGCTGGTACTTGTCCCAACGCAACCCGAGATTCAAAGTTAAACGCTTTGAGACTTTCCAATCGTCCTGTAGGTAAAGACCGGCCTCGATATTCCTCCAGTGTCGAACGTTTGACGATAGCTGAGCCTGAGCGTTCTGGTTGAACGCCTTGCACGGCGAAACGCAAATGCCAGGATCTACGCCCGCCGTTTGATCGTGTGGAGAATCGATGGCAAAAAATAGCTGGTCGGCGAAATAGTACGAGGGACGGGCAACGTTGAATACGCTATTTTCAATGTTGCGCCGGATGTCAACTCCGATCTTTATGTTATGGTTTCCGTGGCTCAGCGAAACCATGTCGGAATACTGGTAGATATTGTCTTTGAATGTCTGGGGATACCCGGCATAACTCCCGAACCCGAGACTGCCGTCGTCGAAGCCGATCTGGGGAACACCCGGATGGACGGCACCTGTAGCAGTGTCGTTCAGCGTGTAGCCGGCGCGAAACTCGTTCAACACCGTTGGACTGAAGGTATGCACCCAGCTCATTTGCCCGCTGGGGAAGAGGTTGCGTGAAGGATTCGTGAACCCGCGCGCTCCCTGCGGCTTCAAGGGACCGTAAGCATCAGTGGATCGAAACCAGTTGTAGTTGAAAGACAGCCGGTTCGCCGTGTTCAGGTTGTAGTCCAGCCGCCCCGACCACTCTTTGCCGTTAAAAAGATTTCCCAACACTTGTGTTTGCGACGCAAACGACGCAGTCGCAGTGTCGAGCATCTGAATGTTTCTGTTCGCCAGGAGAGCAGGCGTGTCATATGGGGCACCCGCGGCACCCAATGGATTTGTGCACGTACCGTTGTCGGTCGCGGGGTTGTAACCAATCATTTGTGCGAATAGCAGAGGTACCCGCGTGGCACCGGCGGGATCTCCCGAGTAGTTGGTGGGACACAGATAATCACTAATGGTCTGGAATCCGCTCCCACTAAGACCTGCACTCATGTAGCTACCAATTGTTAAGCCGCTTATCGGGGTACCCGGAGCCTTCGACGGGAACGTCGAGTACAAAAGATTTGCTACGGAGTTTGGAAAGGTGCTAGCGACGAGCTGCGAGTATGCTGGATCCTCCTGGGATACGGTAGTGGGGGGAGCGCTCGTGTTGAAATGATCGAACTGTAGCGCCCCGAAGAAAAACAACTTATCTTTAATGAGTGCTCCACCCAAGGTCCCACCGTACTGGCTGAATCGAACTAGCGGTCTCCGGTTTCCGCCCTTGTTGTCGAAGAAATCATTGGCATCCAGGGCGTCGTTGCGGCCGTAATACCAACCGCTTCCGTGCATTGCGTTCGTCCCTTGCTTGGTCACCAGATTGTTGATCGAGCCCGCGCTGCTGCCGTATTGTGCCGAGTTGTTTAGAGTGAGTTGCTGGAACTCCTGCACCGTGTCTTCGATTGGCGTGTTGGTTACACCGCCGCTCAAATCCTTATTGTTGATCCCATTAATCAAGAAGCCGTTGAAGTTCTCGCGAATACCGTTGACGACCGTGTTATGACCGTTCTCAAAATCCACGCCCGCCACGTTCACGGCACCGGCGGCCAGCTGCATCAAGTCGTAAACGTTTCGACCGTTCAGCGGGAGGTTCGCGATCTGAGTCGACCCTACTGTGGTCGCCATCTTCGAATCCTCAGTATTCACGGCTGCCGCTTCGCCACTTACCTCGACGATTTCATGCGTCTGGCCCACCTGCATCTTGAAGTCCAAGTGCGCGACGGTGCCGGCGTTTACCGACACACCATTGTTCGACACCGTCTTGAAGCCAGGAGCTTCCACCGTGATCTTGTACGTCCCGACCGGCAACTCCTTCAAGTTGTATAAGCCGCTCTGGTTGGTCGCTGTCGTGTCAGTAAAATTTGTGCTGGGATTGCTGACGGTGACCTTCGCATTGGCTATTGCCGCACCCGTTGGGTCGGTCACCACGCCAGCGAACTGGCCGTTTTGCACTTGGGCGCTTGACCACGAAACAAATAACAGGAACACAGATAACAACCGGACAACAAAACCGAACGCTCGCAATGCCATAACCAACACCTCCTGAGTGAGGAATACCGCGGCGCTTGAGAACTGAACCTGACCGCACACTGCCTCGGCTGCAGGTGCGGAGCCAATAGAAGGGGAGGCCACAGGAAATGGGATGAACGCAACGATTATCGGGATATCCACGACGAATAACAGTATGAGTAACACTACCCTGATCTCGCCTGAACGTTTCGTCAAGCAAGTTACTCTACAAGAAATAGCGTGTCGGACTCCTTCCAGATATGGAAACTGGTAGGTCTCTTAGCGCGGATGCAGGCAAATAATGTATTAGGACTCGCGGCTCTACGGACAAGATTTCGTGCTAGATTGATCGGAAATGGTGCGGACGCTAAGCAGCCTATCAGTTGGAGTGGTTTTGTGGGCAGCAATGCTGTCGGCCTTCTCAGGGACGGCGGGATCTCAAGCCGCCGGGCACCGGCCGTCGGAACCACTGGTGGCGGGACAAGTCATCGAGAGAGTGTTGTGTGCTGGCTTGCTGGGGCAGAGTTACGCCCTGTATCTGCCGTCTAACTACACTCCGAGCAAGCGCTGGCCGATCCTTTACGCCTTCGACCCGGGAGCGCGGGGCCGGATACCGGTAACGCTTTATAAGGACGCGGCGGAGAAGCACGGCTACATCGTAGCTGGATCGAATAACTCTCAGAACTTCACGAATGACCCACCAGAGCGCTCGATTGTCGCGATATGGCAGGACACGCACCAGAGGTTTTCACTGGATGAACACCGCACCTACACAACGGGATTCTCGGGTGGGGCACGAACGGCCACCATGGTAGCCTTGCGCTGCCCGGTCTGCGCGGTGGCCGGCGTGATCGCCCACGGCGCTGGATATCCGAACTCGGACAAGCCCTCGCAAAAGGATGCGTTTCTCTATTTTGCCGCCGTCGGAAACCAGGATTTCAATTGGGGGGAAATAATGGAGCTGCGGCGTGGCCGGGAAGAATTGGGTTTACCCTACCGAGTGGAGGTCTTTGACGGCGAGCACCAGTGGGCACCCGCGGAGATCGTGGAAGAAGCGATTGAGTGGATGCAGCTCAAAGCCATGCAGACGGGCTCTCTGCCGCGAGACGATACTTTCATTGGGCAGTTCTTCAGCGAAGTGGAGGTCAGGGCAAAGGAAGCGGAGAACCGGCGAGACGCGATCGCTCAACTCAGCGCTTATCGATCCCTGGTATCGGACTTCAGCGGATTGAGGGAAGTGGGCCGGTATGGCGAGAAACTGGCGGCACTGAAGCGGTCCGCACTCCTGAAAGAAGCGTTCAAGAAAGAGCAGGACGAAATTCGCGAGCAAGAGTCGTTGACCCAAAAGATTTCGGGACAGTTGTCACGCTTGGGCGATATCGGCATCCGCGACCAGTCCGGCTTGAGCGAGTCGGTGCGCGAAGGCATGAACCAGCTTAAGGAGGATGCTGCGCACTCGAAGAACACAGAAAAACGCGTGGTACGCCTTCGTGCATTTCATGACCTCTGGGCGCAGGGCATCGAGGCCGGACAGGCAGAACTCTTGGCCAAACACTCGGCAAGGGCGGAGAACTATTTCCAGTTGATGGCGGACGTGGCTCCGGATGCGTGGTGGCCATTGCTGTTGTTAGCCGAGACGCGAAGCGCAATGGGTAACCATAAACAGGCAATCAAAGATCTGCGGGAAGGAATCCGACGGGGATTGAAGAATGCGGAAGTCATCGAAAAGGATGAAAGTCTGCAACCGTTGCGCTCGGAGCCGGAGTTCCAGAAGATGCTGTCGGAACTAACAGCAAAATAGCTGCTGAACGGCAAAGACCACCCGTGGCTCTCCTCGGTACTCCGTGGCCTGCGGGCTCCTCGCGTTTCTGCTCGAGTACCGTTTATACTGTTTGACGCCGCCGTCGCCTTTATACTAGCGCCTGAAGAGTAGATTCCTTTTCCTGGTCGCCAGCGTGGTTCTTGTCCGAAGCGGTGCGCGGTCAGCAATCCGCCCAGGCATATCAGGGAGGGAGCATGTCCCACACAATCGAAATCCCACGGAACCAAAAGCCGCGTATCAACGGATCTAAGCCGGTCAGATGACCGGGGAGGTGCTGCACGTGAACACTGCGCACGTCGAGAAATGGTGATCGCCGAAGGCTCTCGGCTGGTGAGTGCCGAACAGCGGTTGAAAGAACTTGGTATTAAGCTCCCGGCGCCCCCTCAGCCGTTCGGGACCTATGTGGAAGCCGTGCAGTCAGGTAATTTGCTTTTTCTAAGCGGGATGCTTCCCACGGAGGGCCGGGTCGCGAAATTCATTGGGCGGGTCGGCGCGGAACTCGACGTAGAGGCTGGACGCGAGGCGGCCAAACTTGCCACGCTCAACGTCCTCGGTGTCGCGCGGCAGCATTTGCGATCGCTCGACAGAGTGACGCGAATCGTCCGGCTTGGCGTGTCGGTGGCCACTTCGGGAGATGTCCGCGATCAGCCGAAAGTCGCCGACGCCGCTTCGGAGTTGCTGCAAGACGTCTTCGGAAAAGACAAGAGCCCTTGCCGCCTGGTGTATGGCGTCGCCAGCCTTCCGCTCGGCACCCCGGTTGAGCTGGAAGTCATTTTCGAGGTGGCGGGGTAAAAGAGGCCCCATGCTAGAGGATTGCTAAACATTACGCAGGAAATGTCGGTTTATCGCGGAAAAAAGAATCAATTGCGAGCCTGGTGTACGAGAGCCCCGGTGTACGAGCTCGCATAAGCGGAGCTAAACGATGCGTCTTTTCAGCTCGCCCCGTTGGACTCGATGCTTGCAGGTCTCATGCATGGCATGGGTGGCTTCTGTAGTGCTCGCATCATTTCAATTGCTGGCTCAAGCCCCAGGAAAGGGACATCCCATGGAACACCCGACTTTTTATCGCACCATACCGATCGACGGGCTCTCCATTCTTTACAGAGAGGCCGGCCCGAAAGACGCGCCGACGCTTCTCCTGCTCCACGGACTACCGTCATCATCGCGGATGTTCGAGCCGCTCTTCGCCCGGCTTTCCGATCGCTATCACCTGGTCGCGCCCGATTACCCCGGCTTCGGACACAGCGACTGGCCGGACCCGAAAAAGTTCGCGTACACCTTCGATCACTACGCCGAGATCGTGAATCACTTTACCGAAGCGCTCGGGCTCTCGCGCTACACCCTTTACATGCAGGATTACGGCGGCCCTGTCGGTTTTCGCATGGCCTTGGCTCATCCGGAGCGCATCGAGGCGCTCATCGTCCAGGATGCTGTGGCGCACAACGAAGGTTTAGGGGCGAATTGGAAGACGCGGCGGGCTTTTTGGGCCGATCGCGCTCCGAACGAGAGTGCGCTGCGCACAAATCTCCTGTCGCTCGCTACCACGCGCACCCGCCATGTGGGAAACGATCCGAACGTGGAACGCTACGACCCCGATCTCTGGACCGATGAGTTTTATTTTCTCAACCAGCCTGGTCAGGCCGACATTCAAAGTGATTTGTTCTACGACTATCGAACCAATGTGGACTCCTATCCAAAATGGCAAGCGTGGATGCGCGAGAAGCAGCCGCGCCTGCTAGTGATCTGGGGTAAATATGACCTCTCATTCGATCCCGGCGAGCCGGAACGCTACCGCAAGGACGTTCCGAACGCTGAAGTTCACGTTCTCGACGCCGGTCATTTCGCATTGGACACGGCGGCAGATGAGATCGCCGCATTGGTCCGAGCCTTTGTCACTTCTTCACGTGGGGAGTTGCGGGCGCGGCGCGCCAGTTGATGCCACTCGGCATCGCTTGAGGGTCGCATGAAGATGACTGCCAAGGCCGACAGTGAACGCTTCCAGAGCGGCGCGAACGAGTATGCCGTCTACCTCGACACGCCCGAGGGCCGATTGCGCTCCGACTTGGCCTTTTGCAACCTCCAGGACTTTCTTTCCCAGCAGGACGAGAAGTCGTTGTGTGCGCTGGATGCCGGGTGTGGCACAGGAGCGACGGCGATTCGCCTGGCGCGTCTTGGCATGCACGTTACGCTGCTGGATTCCTCTCCGGCGATGCTGGATATCGCGAAACGCGCGGCACGGGAAGCAGGGGTTACGGACAAGGTCGTGCTGCAACACGGCGACGCTACCCAATTGGCGAACTTGTTCCACACTCGATCGTTCGATGTAATTCTTTGCCACAACATCCTGGAATATTGCGACGACCCGGCTGCTGTGTTGCGCGGTGCGGCTCGCGCCTTGCGGGATTCATCTGCGATATTGTCCGTTCTCGTACGTAACCGGGCCGGCGAAGTATTCAAGGCCGCTATCCAGGCAGGTGATTTGGCTGCAGCGAAAAATGGCCTGACCGCTGAGTGGGGACAAGAATCCCTGTACGGAGGCAGGGTGCGACTATTTACGCCAGATAGCTTGCGAGCCATGCTGGGACACACGTCGCTGGCAGCGATTGCCGAGCGAGGTGTACGCGTCCTTGCGGACTATTTGCCGCCACGGGTTTCTCGCAGCGCGGACTACGAACGGATTTTTGAACTTGAGCGGAAGGTGGGCAGCCGGCCAGAGTATGCCGCAGTCGCGCGCTACACGCAGTGCTTCGCGCGTTTGCCTTGATGGTTGTTGGAGAACGGTCCATGAATAACGTCGCCGCCAAATCTTCATCCATCCCATCCAGCGCGAGGTCGCCTGATGCCACGATTTCGCTTGGGCTCGGGCTCACCAACGAGTGCAACCTCTCCTGCGCCTTCTGCTACCGAGATCCAACCCGCACTGACCGCCTCTCTCTGGATCAGGTGAAGTCCGTCATGGAGCAACTGCCGATCCGTTCGGTGAATCTGGGCACCGGTGAGAACGGCATGCATCCGGAGTTTAAAGCGATTCTGGAGTACCTGCGCGAAAAATCCGTCAAGCTTACGATCACTTCCAACGGCCACAGTGTTGCTGTTTTGGGAGATGACGAGTTGCGCGCCTTTCACGATATTGAGTTTTCTCTCGATTACCCGACGCAAACGGAACAGGATGCACAGCGCGGTAACGGCAATTGGGAGCTGATCCACCGGCAAGCACAACGTTGCGTAGAGCTCGGCGTGCCTGTAACCATCATCGCGGTCATGATGAAGGCGAACCACTTGCGTCTGGCGGAGATCGCGCGAGTAGCCAAACAGTTCGACGCTCCCCTGCGTGTGAACGTGTACCAGGCAGTGCGGTCCGACATCTATGCGTTGTCCTACGAAGAGTATTGGGAGGGGTTCCGGCGTCTGTTTGCGGAAACGGACGTGATCGCCATTGGCGAGCCGTTGGTTCGAGCGATGGCAGGCCTCCCGCCGCTCCGCGGAGGATGTGGCGTAAGCACAGTGAGGGTTACTCCGCGCGGCACAACACAGCCCTGCGTTTATTGGCCAGGATCGGGGGAGCCGCTGTCGGATTTGATCTCGATGGGGGTCGACATTCTAGACTCCGCGCCCTTCGAGAATGCCCGCACGCTTCCCGACGCGTGCCAGCCTTGCGAGTTCCGGGAATCATGCCACGGTGGATGTGCCGGGCGACGACGTTTGCAAGGCGCGCTGCTCCAACCGGACTACTACTGCCCGATCATTCGCGGGGAGCGCCCAAGGCTGCAAATCCGCATGGCCGCGACCCGCGATCTGCCCAAGCTGAGCAGTTCCTGCACTACTGTCGTGATCGCACGATAGACAATCGCCCGATAGAGATTCGCCGCTTATTGCGCGTCCATCCACTTATCCGAGCCCGTCAACTTGACCGACACATTCGTAATGGAGATGTGCAGAGGCTTGCCGTCGGCGGTGCCGCGGTGCTCGGTTGAGACGAGCAGAGGACCGGCCTTTTTGTAGCCCGTCCACGACGCTTTCACGAGGCTCGGCTTTTTGTCCCCGCCGTGGTGGAAGACAAGGTACTCGACGCGTTTGTCTTTGCCGACGTAGAGTTCCCAGGTGTCGCCGGGCGTGTAGCCGCCGAGTTCCGCAGCATACTTCACTACGACATGTTCGGCCGAGCCGTTAGCCGTCGGGAGTTTTTTCATACCCTCATCGGTCACGGTGGCGCTGGTGTCCCAGTACGCATGGAAGGGAAACAGAAGCCAATAGTTATCGTTGACGAAGGCCGGTTCGACTGCGTTCTTCACGTTGTCCGGCTGGCTGCTCAGCTCGGACCGCATGTAGGTAACCTTCACTGGCTTACCGTCTTTATCTGTTCCCTCGTAGGAGACCTTGCCGGTTTTTGGCTCCCACTCCCACATGTGGGCAAGTTTGAAAATCCCGGGGATTTCACCGTTCCAGGTGTAGCGGATCGCTTCGATTTGCCCATACGAATCGAGGCCATAAGTCTTGGCGATCTGATCGAGAATTGGCGGGCGGGTCTGAGCCCAAGACGTTGCAACAAGGAGCAGCACCCAGAATCCCATAAGACCAATGATCGTTATGCGGCTCGAATATTTCATGGAGGTCCTCCTCAGTGAATTTGAAACATGTTGAGTTCGATGACGAAACAGGAGAGCCTCTAGCATCGAGGCTCTCCTGCTGATTTGCGAACAGTTAGCCAGCTTTGGCGAAGGGCACATCCGACTTCGACATGTCTGACCGCAGTGATCGGAAGCCCGCGCGCACCTCTTCTGAAAGGAGTCGCGGCTGTTCAAAGGCTGCAAAGTGCCCGCCTTTCTCAACTTTGTTGTAGTGGATAAGTTTGGGATACGCCCGCTCTGCCCAGCTCCGCGGGGCTGGATAGAGTTCGTCAGGGAAGACGCTCACGGCAACCGGGATGGAGACGCCTTTGGCACTGAAATATCCGAGTTTGCCCCAATTCTCCCAATAGAGACGGGCGCCAGAAAGCGCCGTGTTCGTCAACCAGGCGATCGTGATGTTGTCGAGGATGTCGTCGCGCGTGAGGCCTTCCGATTTTCCCTCAAAGACGCGTGCGATCAGCTCATAGCTGCGCGCATCGTGATCAAGGAAATAAGCCGCCAGGCCGACGGGTGAGTCCGCGATTCCGTATAGTGTCTGCGGTCGGAGACCCATCTGAAACCCGTAGGCGATTCCCTTTTGATATACGAACTGCAAGCGCTCGTAAGCGACCTTCTCATCGGCTGACAGACCCGATGGCGCCGGCGCCCCCGAAAAAGCCGCCTGGTCAATGTCGCCTGGAAAGATGCCAGGCATGTTGGTGTGGATGCCGAGCAACTCGGGAGGCGCAAGCAGACCCATTTCTTCGGTGATGACCGCACCCCAATCGCCGCCTTGCGCCACGAATTTCGTGTACCCGAGGCGCTTCATCAGCGCGACCCAGGCACGCGCGATGTGGGCAACATCCCACCCGGTGCTGGTCGGTTTGCCTGAGTATCCGTAGCCCGGCATTGACGGAATCACCAGATGGAACGCATCGGATGCACTGCCGCCATGCGCCGTGGGATTGGTCAGCGGATCGATGATCTTCATCTGTTCGATGATCGAGCCGGGCCATCCGTGCGTAACGATCAGCGGCAACGCATTTTCGTGTTTTGAACGGACGTGAATGAAGTGAATGTCCAGCCCATCGATCTCGGTGATGAACTGCGGCAGAGCCTTCAGTTTCGCCTCGATCTTTCGCCAGTCGTATTCTGTCGCCCAATAGCGCGCGAGCGACTGAATCGTCGCGAGCTGCACGCCTTGCGATTGATCCGTGACCGTTTCCCGTTCAGGCCACTTTGTTGCGTTTATGCGTCTGCGCAATTCGGTGAGTTCCGCTTCCGGCACATTCACCTGAAACGGACGAATCGCATTCTTGTCCGCTGCCCGCTTGCTGCCTTGTGGCGTACCAATGGCTTGGGTCATGGTGTCCTCCTTTTGAGTAGTTTTGGAATTTTTGGATTGTGCTGCGGTTGATTCGTGTGTGGCCATCGTCTCATTCCTAAAAATTACTTTCGCTGCAATTCAACCTGGATGTGTGATGACGGGCAGGGCCTTCAATATGCGGAGAGGAATGTTAGCAAACTTTTGCTCGCGCAGCCACACCCAACGCAGCTAGTCGGTTGAGCACTCTGGCGCGGCCGGTCGAGTGATTCGGCGGAACAGGATGATTGCAACGGACATCGCGACGCATCCGTATTCCAGCAGCATAATCCAGCCAGGAAGCAACCACGGACGACCAAGCGTGCGCAAGTGCCAAACGTAGTAAGTTGGGATGATGCTAACGGTCCAGATGATGATCGGCACTGTCGAGGCCGACCGCACGAACGGCAGCAGCCAGAGAAGGTACCATGGATAAACGACCGGTGCGCATAAAAGCGATGCTGCCATCGGCCAGGCAAATGCGTCCGAAGACCATGCCGTGCCCTTGCTTCTCTGCCAGATTGCGCTAAGAAAGCCGACGAGCACTGCCAGCCCAACTACAAGCTGCGGAGCCGCCACTCGCTCGAGCGTTGCAAACACCGGATCGTTAAAGCGGAAACTCTGCACGTAAGCGCCGAGCGAGCCGATCGGAATCCGTCCGTGGTTAAGAAATGGTACGTATAGGAGTCCGACCACGGCTACCGCCAGCGCGGCATCACGCATGCGAACACGCTTCCAGTAAAATGGCAGCAGCACAATCGGCAGGAATTTCACTGCGACCGCCATCCCAAATGCCAGGGCCGCAACCGCACGCCAGCGCCGTCCTAGTGCTGCGAAGGATACCAACAGCAGCAGAGCGCCGACAATATCGATGTGACCGCTGCCCGCCACTTCCGTCGCCAGCAGTGGGTTCCAGGCATAAGCCAGAACCCAGTGCGCTCCTTGCCCGCTACTGCGCAAGATATCGAGCAAAACGAGAACGATCGCCAAATCGCAAACCACAAATGCCACTTTCAGCGCAAAGACAGACTCACGAATCGCGGTTACGGCACGGAAGAAAAGCTGAGCGCCCGCTGGATATGGGCTCGGCACATCCGGGTTGTTCAGGGTGCGGGTCTCTGGGGTGTGCAACCCGCCGAGCGCCGGATCGCTGGGAACGACAATATAAGGGTTATAGCCGAGCCGCTGCACGCGGCCGTCCCAAACATATCGATGAATGTCATCATCTGAACCCGGCGACGTCAGCAGAAATGGAACATGCCACAGAGCAGCCAACACCACCCCGATGACGATGACGCGGTGCGGGAATCTCGGCGTGCGGAAGAACTCACGAATGGCGAGGAGGTACGCGATACCAGCAACTGCCAGCGGAATGATGAAGGACGCTGCGCCCATGCTGCTGAACTTGCGTGAACACATCGTCAATGCCACAAGCAAGATGAGGCCGAACCCGTACAGCCTTCGGGATGGCGTGAGCTTCACAGGTCTCCCGTGCCCGTCCGCAACTGTGCCACCGCCTGTTCCCATTGTTTCAGCCAGACCGCCGTTCGTGGCGCCCTGGCGGGAGCGAGCCGCAGTTCTGCGGCAAGGCGAGTTAAGTCGTCCTCCACGTCGATGTCATAGAAGGGATCCGTGAAGCCAACAGAAAGCTGCAGTCCGCGAGCGCGCGCCAGCAGGGCGTCAAGCGCGCTCTTAGTGCCCATGCCGTCGCCATCGAAAAGCGCAGGATGAGCGGCCTTGGCCCCCACGAGATAATAGCCGCCATCATGTGTCGGTCCAACAACTACGTCGTGCCCGATGAGCGTCTCGAACGCGCTCCCAAGAACCGAAGCCGGCAGATGCGGGCTGTCGCTGTTGAAGGCGACGACGCGTTGCCGGCCAGGCACTGCGAAGTGTGCAAACACCGAGGTCAGGCCTGCCGCAAGGCCCTCCCCTTTCTGCGCCACGACACCCACCACACCTCGCGCCAACCGCGTTAGTTCTTCGACATCCGAAGCAGGGCACATAATGGCAACCTCCACAGTGCCCGACGAAGAGCCCAACGAGCGCGCTAGCACCATCGTGTCGTCCAAAAGGCAGCGATAGAGTTCAGTGACGGCTTCAACTGGAAGGCTCTGAGCTAAACGGGTCTTGACCATGCCCGGCCTGGGTGCTTTTGCCATGACCACCAGCGTGCGGTCCCTGCTGGGCGAATGTGCTGTATTTTCGCTGGAGGATTCCATAGGAGATCGCTATGCCAGGACCTCACGCCGGCCGTGGCATTCCGGGCCTTCGATGACGAAAATAATAGCGCACGATTAGACTCAGGATAAACCACGCCGCTCCGACTGTGCCCTTGAGCGTACCGCTGATCTTCGATTTGCCAATGCGCGGATAATAGCTCACCGGCACCTCAACGATCCGGAATCCCCCGAGCGTACCCTTTAGAATTATTTCAACTGCCCAGCCATACGTGTTCTCCTGGAGCTCAAGCCGGCGAAGGACATCTGCTCGCGCGGCGCGGAACGGTCCGAGGTCGCTTATCTTTAGACCATACAAAAGCCTGATCAGGACAGCCGCCAGGCGGTTACCAAACGCGGCGTGCCAGGGCAACGCACCAGGAATGCTCTGCTTCCCCAGGCGCGAACCCAGCGTAATATCGGCACGGCCGTCAACGATTGGAGTCAAGAGAAGGGGCAGCTCAGCCGGTCGATCGCTGTAATCACCGTCGAGGAACACTACGACGTCAGGGCTACTTGCACTGGCCAGTCCGGTCAAACAGGCGCGACCGTATCCGCGACGAGGCTCGTGGAGGACGCGGGCTCCCATCTTTGAGGCAATCTCGGGAGTTCCGTCGGTTGAATTGCTGTCTACAACCAAGACCTCAGTGACAATATCGGCCGGGAGATCAGCTAAGACGCGGCCGATGGACTGCGCTTCGTTGTGCGTAGGAATGACCACCGACACTCGCACTTGATCTTCGCTCAAATGATCTTGACTCAACTGATCTTGGCTCAACTCACCACCACGGTGAGGAGGGCCAGCGCCGCGCCAGAAACGCGTCGACGCCCCACGCTCGACCGGCCCGCCCCACCGCGAGCGCAAGCGATGCGAGCACCGGAACCAGCAGCTCCCAAATCCAGGACGTGCCCCACTCCGAGATCCAAAGGCTGCCTAGGAAAAGAAACGCTACAAAGGCGACCGGGCGCGTCAGCAGACCGACGACGAGCAGGATCCCGAGAGAGATCTCGGTCATCGCCTGCAGAGGAGCCGCCATCGCGGCGTGACTCGCCGCCAAACCCATAACTGCCTTCCACGCGGCCGGTGAGTGACTCGCCTTTATGTAGTAGTTGATCAAGCCGGCGTAGCCCGCTGGAGTGTAGAGACCCTTTCCCAGATTTTCGAAGAAGACCCACAGAAACATTGCGCCGATCGTGATACGAACTATTGCCAGCCCATTTGGCGCCGGCAGTGGATTGGCCACTTTTTGCGTTGGGCTTGCGTTCGTCATCATCGTAATCTCCCGCTCAGCGAATGCCGCAGCGGTTTACGAAGGCCCAGCTCGTTCGTGGCCCAGAACCGCTTGGCTCTGTCTGCGGAACAGAGATCACACATCTTAAGCCGTCCTTCCCGGACATGCTAGTGGATACACAAAGAACACTGCAACCCTTGTTTCTTTGGACCCCGCTTTCGGCTTCACCGGTTTGGTTCGGAAGAGAACAGATCGCTAGCCCGTCGTCTACTGGCGTGTTGAAGCCTGGCCTGAGTTCAATGACCTCATTACGGCGACAGCGTTCGTGACGAGAAGCTCATTTCTGGCCCGCGTACTAATCTTATGAACGAACTGATAAATTCCCCACTTGCCCGTCACCCGCACAGAATCCCATACGGTTCCGTCTCCGACATTCTAAGGAGCCCATTCTGGGCACCCGGCCCTGGTGTCGCAGCGCCCCGCCGTTACCTCGACAAAAAGAATCCTTTTATAAGGGTACTTCATCTTATTTGCTGTTTGCCCCGAATCGGGCAATGTGGCTTGCTCGGAAAGGATTTTATGATTCGAAGATTGACAGTCACGGACAACGACGCTGCCGTAACGTTTCTTCGATTGGTACTGGGAGTGGTGTTTTTCGCGCACGGCGCCCAGAAGGCGCTCGGGTGGTTCGGTGGATACGGTTTCAGCGGTACGATGGGCTTCTTCACCGGCATGATGCACATCCCTGCCCTATTGGCGGTGATGGCAATCGCAGCGGAATTCCTCGGCGGATTGGGTCTCATCGTCGGACTGCTGACTCGTGTTGCGGCCTTTGGGATCTTTTGCAACATGGTTGTTGCCGTTGCGATGATTCATCACCAATTCGGCTTTTTTATGAACTGGGCGGGGACGCAGAAGGGAGAGGGTTTCGAGTTTCACCTCCTGGTGCTGGCGATTACCGCCTTTCTGATGATTCGCGGTGCAGGCGCAGCTTCCGTGGATCGCCTGTTGTCTTCCCCCGCAAAGAAAAGCATCCCGGCCAAGGTGCGGCCACTAGCGGCCTGATTTAGGCATTCATGATGAAGAACATTACAGCGCCGCGCCTCTGGTTGGTGATTGCAAAGAGTTATCGGGTTCTAAGCCTGCTGGCTGAGCAGAGCATTGCCAACACGGGACTATGCCTCACGGATTTCGTCGCGCTCGAAGCTCTCCTACATAAGGGCCCGCTCACGATCTCGGAGATCCAGGACAAGGTGCGCCTGGCCAGTGGATCGATGACCGCGGCGGTGGATCGCCTCGAGAGACTCGGGTTGGTTGTTCGTACGTCGAGTCCAAGTGATCGACGGGCGCGGGTCGTTGAGCTCACGGTGCAAGGTAAGCGGTTGGCGACATCGTGTTTCGAGCGGCATGCAAAGGACCTTGAGGCGCTCATGTCAGTGCTGTCCGAAAGGGAGATGGAACAACTCTACGGATCGCTGAAGAAGCTCGGCCTGCTCGCAGCGGAAAAACTCGACCAACAAGGAGCCAAGGTCAAGAGTAGCAAAGAGCAAACTAGGAAATGATTACGGACTTCAGAGGAACCGCAGATCAGCTGAGGACCACGCCAGAAGGGAGAGGAATGAAATGCTGAAGGTTGGAATCATCGTTGGAAGTACGCGACCGGGACGCAAAGCCGCGGCCGTCGCAGAGTGGGTGCACAACCTCCTGAAAAGCCGCAACGACGCGGAGTTTGAAATTGTCGACATCGAGGATTACAAGCTGCCACTCCTCGATGAGCCTGTGCCCCCCATGATGCATCAGTACGGGAAAGAGCACACGAAAAGCTGGAGTGACAAAATTGCTTCGCTTGACGCCTATGTTTTCGTCACCCCCGAATACAACCATGCCACCTCGGCGGCGTTAAAGAACGCTATCGATTTTCTCTACCACGAATGGAATAACAAAGCGGCTGGTTTTGTCGGATATGGAGGTGCGGGCGGTGTCCGAGCGGTCGAAAACTTGAGGCTGGTCATGGGTGAAATCAAGATTGCAGACGTTCGAGCCCAGGTGGCGCTCTCGATGTGGACGGACTTCGAGAATTTTACGACCTTTAAGCCGCACGAGCAGCACGACAAAGCTGTGCATTTAATGGCGGACGAGGTTATTGCTTGGGGCGGAGCACTGAAGGGGTTAAGAGCGGCTCACTGAAAAACATTTCAGCACAGTCCGCCCTCCGCGACCCATCGTGCGCGGGCGAAGAACCTCAGGAGTCATAAGATGCAGATCGGTGTCGACAGCTTCGGAGCAGTCATTTCTGACCCGGCGACGGGCCTGACCGTGAGCCATCTCCAGCGCATGGCCAATCTACTGGATGAGATTGTCCTAGCCGAGCAGGTTGGCCTCGATGTCTTTGGCATCGGCGAACACCACCGCAGCGAGTTTGTGGACTCGGCTCCAGTTGTCATTCTGGGTGCGGCCGCAACGCGCACCAAGAACATCCGCCTGACAAGTGCCGTAACCGTGCTCAGCGCAGCCGACCCGGTCCGAGTCTTTCAGGAATTCTCCACTCTCGACCTGATCTCCCGTGGGCGTGCTGAGATCGTTGCGGGGCGAGGTTCGTCAATAGAGGCTTTTCCGCTCTTCGGTTTCGATCTTGAGGACTATGACTCGCTTTTCTCAGAGAAGCTGAATCTCCTCCTCAAGATTCGCGAGAACACCCATGTTCGCTGGACTGGTAAGCACCGTGCTCCTCTCACAGGACAGGCGGTCTATCCCCGTCCACTCCAGAATCCGTTGCCCATTTGGGTTGGCGTCGGCGGCACTCCCGAATCATTCGTTCGTGCCGGCACGCTCGGACTTCCGTTGATGGTCGCCATCATCGGCGGAGAACCCAAGCGATTTCGCCCGCTGATCGACCTTTACCGCGAAGCTGGGCGCCGCGCCGGCCATTCCGCCGAGAAACTCATCGTCGGACTTCACGCAATCGGTTTTCTTGGAGACACCACACAGAGAGCTGCAGACGATTTCTACCCCGGATATGCCCACACGTTCACGGAGATCGGCAAAGAACGCGGCTGGCCACCGGCGACTCGGGGACAATTTGACGCTCTGCGGGGACCCACCGGCGCCCTGCTGATCGGCGATGCTGAAACGATCGCGGAGAAGATCCTGTACGTGAACGAAGTTCTGGGAGGCCTTTCTCGAATTACTTTCCAGATGGGTGTCTCGGCACTTCCGCACGAGAAGATGTTACGGTCGATCGAGCTCCTGGGAACCCGCGTCGCTCCCATCGTCCGAAAAGAGCTCACGGCTGTGTCTGCGCATTAGGTTGAGTCTTGAGGTGAGCAAAGAGATTCCGACAGCTCTGCCCGCGGAACTTGTGCACGAGCCACGCACAATGGCGTATTCTGGCCCGATGACAAACGTCTCTGGGACCAAGGACAAAGCTTCAACGGGCGACCCGATTCCTCCCAAGTGCTCTGTCATCGAGGTACACGTAGGCGAATTGAAGCAGTTGTTCAATGCCATCGATCCTTCTCCGTTTCGCGACAAGGACCTAGATCCCAAAGCTGAGGAGTTTATCGTGGGTTGGGCCAAGGACTTGCCTCGCGACGCAACGCTTGCTCTGGTGATTGATCTTGACCGCGAGGCCGGTTTACCGGATGAGGCTGCTGTCTTACGCGACGCGATCCACGAGTTTTTCAATCAACGCGCTCACGCATACCGCCGGCGTCTGCGTGAATTGTTTCGTTTGGGCCGGACCAGCCTTGCGATTGGCCTCATCGCTGTAGCATCGGCGATTGCCTTGGGCGACTTTCTAGCTGCTTTGATGAAGGGCGGCCGCATTGGCGAGATCGTTCGCGAAAGCCTTACGATCGGCGGCTGGGTCTCGATGTGGCGCCCTCTTGAGATCTTCTTATACGACTGGTGGCCGATTCGCAATGAGGCACTGCTTTCCGACCGGCTTGCGGCCATGCCAGTACGCATCCGGTACTTAAACGCCACAGGCCCTGACGCATGGAGAGGAGACTGGCCGGCAGTGTCGCCAAGAGGTGATCGGACGACCAGTGGGACTCAACCGCGAGCTCTAAATCAGGCAAGTTGACGGCGTAGATCGCATGGGAATTGATCGGTAGGTGAGATGAACCTCCACCTGAGAGCGCGGCTCGCCGCAGCGATCGCGGCAGAACAGTGAGAGATAATCTGGAAGGGCAGCCGCACCGCCAAAGACCACTATGAGCAGTGTTAACCGCGGACTTCCGCTGAGCAACTCTCGCGTTGAGCAGGTATTCCCGACACTAACGCCGGCACAGATCCGTCGCATGGCAACGCACGGGCGCTCGCGTGGCCTACGTCCTGGTGAGGTGCTCGTCGAACAGGAGACAGCGCCGTACCTTCTTTGTGGTCATCTCAGGCGAGCTGGAGGTTTTGCGTCCCTCGGGCGTAGATGAGACCCTCGTCACGGTTCATGCGCCGGGGCAGCTCACAGGCGAGGTGAGCACGCTCTCGGGCCGCCGAGCCCTGTTTCGATTGCGCGCCGCCACGGCCGGTGAGGTGATCGAACTGGATCCAGCACTCTGTCCGCGTGTAATTGCATATACCGCCTCTACGATTGCGGTATTTACCGGCGTATTAACACCGAAAAACACGGGGGCCCCGTCGCTCCGCGGCTTACAGGGCCGCTCCGCGACCGGGCTGAACGGTCAAGCAGCTAAAGAAGAAGTGTCGGCACTATGGCGAGGGGGCTGGATGCCAGAAAATATTTCTGGCGTTCCGGCAGGGGAAAGTGTTTTCACTTGACATCCCCTGACTTCTGGCCCGGATTAATGCCGGTTTGTTCGTCATCCGACCAAATCGCCGCAACTCGCCCTTAACAGTCTAGGAGAGCCTTGTAACCGCGCAGCTCACGCTGCGCTACTTCGGGATCAACGAGCAAGGATTGGAGCCAGAGCTTGTAGACTCAGGTGGCACACCACTTTTATGCGTTCAAAGAATAATTCACGCCGCCGTCAATACTTCTTCTCCCTGTTGGTATGCGGCGTGTTCTTATCGGGTGATCTCTCTCAAGGACAACAGGCTGATCGCCCAACCGATTCGCTTCCTGACGCTCCGAAGCCGATCCTCGCCGAGGAGAAGGGATTCTTTGCCCGCTGGGTGGAATCTTACCGCCAGGACTGGTCGGGGACGGCTGCTTCCTCGCCGGCCCCAGCGCGGCGGGGGCTTCCGTCGCCGCTGGATTCGCCGCCATTCCCCAATGCGGATTGGTCGTATGGTGGTTCGCCGACGATTGGGGAGCCGGACACAAACAGCTATCCTCTGATGACCGCTATCAACCAGGCTAGCAGCAGAACGAAACTATATGGGTGGATCGATCCGACGCTGAACCTCAGCACCTCCGCCCATAACAATGCGCCCGAAGCGAACGATGTCTACTCGAATCGTCTTGAGGTGAACCAAGTTGTTCTCTACGCCGAGCGGCTGCCCGATTCCGTACAACGCGATCATATCGACTGGGGCTACCACCTTACGGCCCTCTACGGCACGGACTATCGCTTTACGATCGCGAAGGGGTACCTCAGCGGCCAGTTGTTGAACGATCATCGTCAATACGGCTTTGATCCTACCCTGGAATATGTCGATATCTACCTCCCGCACGTTGCGCAGGGCATGAATCTGAGGGTAGGCCGCTTTATCTCCGTGCCTGGGATCGAGGCGCAATTGGCGCCGAATAACTACATCTTCAGCCACTCGCTGCTTTATGCGATCGACCCGTTTACCGACACAGGTTTGATGGCGACGTTTAAGCTGAACGATAAGT
>Ga0185299_10000306_pt1 | contig 145213 bp, 125 predicted proteins | sample PaiPotPPA55metaG_FD_128002 | JGI IMG/M metagenome (GOLD analysis project Ga0185299, IMG submission 128002) | Iron sulfur acid spring bacterial and archeal communities from Banff, Canada, to study Microbial Dark Matter (Phase II) - Paint Pots PPA... ...
GATCGAGCCAGGGCAGGACGTTCGCCGACCTTATTCTGGTCCGCGGCGCAGTTATTCACAAGCTCACTCCGCTTCGCTGCGTAGGGCCGCTTCGCTCGCTTATGTATAACTGCGAGACTGATATCAGTGGCGGCCGACGGGTTTGTTCTGGGCTTGGTGTGTTGATTCGGTCAGTCGTGCGAACATCGCTATCCTCGATTGTACTACCACGCTGACACCAGCCCAACGCCTCGGACGCCACTTTCAGGGCGTGTTTCGGGTGCGAGTTACCCAGGGCTGAAGCCCTGGGCTATGATCTGTAGCCGCTTCGCGGCAAATCACTTCCGTTGCCGGGGATCGAACGCATCGCGCAGACCATCTCCTAGAAAATTCAGAGCCAGCAGCGTGCTTCCCATGGCGATAGCCGGGAAGACCAACAGCCACCAATAGCCTTTTATCGGATTGATCACCTGAGCGGCATCGCTCAATAAGAGACCCCAACTGGCTAAAGGCGCTTGAATACCGACCCCGAGAAAACTGAGGAAGGATTCGTCCAGAATCACCGATGGCACAGTTAAGGTGAGATAGACGATAGCCACCCCGAGCAGGTTAGGGAGCAGATGCTGCCAAATAATGTTCCAGTGGCTTTGACCGATGCTCCGGGCGGCGACGACGAACTCCTGCGACTTTAAGCTAAGCACCTGACCGCGGATGATTCTAGCCATGGTCAGCCACTCAGTAAATCCAAGGCAGGCGACCAAAATGAAGATCTTCGAATAGCCCACTAAACTTTGAAAGCCATGAGCGATCATATTAGCGCGAAGCATCGGGTCGATCGCGCTGATCAATATCAGGAGAAATATCAGACGGGGGATGGCGTAGAGGATATCGACCAGGCGCATCATGATGGAATCAGCCGATCCTCCCAAGTAACCGGCTACCATGCCATAGGTGATGCCAATGGCGAAGCTGACAGCAGCGCCGGCAATACCGACCAGCAAAGAGATTTGCGCGCCGAGCAGCACCCGATAGAGCAGATCCCGGCCATTCAAATCTGTGCCGAACGGATGCACCTGCGAGGGCGGTAAAAAGCTGGATTGGCTTACGTTAGCGTCTACGGCCGGCAATAGCTGCGGGCCGATCACCGCAGCGATAGCCACGAGCACCAGCAGCAGTAGTGAAACCATGGCGGCACGGTTCCGCCGGAGCCTGACCCAAGGGGAACGGGAGGAGCTAGCCATAGAGAACGATCCGCCGATCTAGCCAACCGTAGAGGATGTCGACCACCAGGTTGAACATCACGAGTAAAACGCAGTAGACGATCACGATGCCGCCTAAAAGGAAGCCGTCTCGGTTTAGCACCGAGTTCACAAAAAAGCCGCCTGCTCCCGGGATAGAAAAAATATTCTCCACTACGATCGATCCGGTCAGCAAGTTCGCGGCTAACGGGCCCATAAAGGACACGACCGGTAGAATCGCGACTTTGAGGGCGTGCTTATAGATGACCTGGCTCTCGGCCAACCCCTTGGCCCGGGCAGTGCGGACGAAGTCCTGTGTTAGTGCTTCTAACATACTGGCCCTGGTCAGGCGCGCGATATAGGCGGCATAAGGCGCGGCTAACGTAATCGATGGAAGAATCAGGCTTTTTAGCGTACCCCAGCCGCCTACCGGCAACAGTTGGCTATCGATGGCGAAAATCAGGATCAGGAGCGGGCCGATTACAAAAGAGGGCAATGAGATGGCGAGCAACGCGCCTAACATGGCTGAACGATCGATCCAGGAATGCTGATGAGCTGCGGCCAGCGATCCTACCAAAACGCCGCCGACGGTGGCCAAGACAAACGCGATCCCTCCTAGGGTCGCCGACACCGGCAGCGCATCGGCTATTATCTCGTTTACCGAACGGTCGCGATACTTGGTCGACAGCCGGAGATCACCATGCAGGAGGTCCCCCAGATAACCGAGGTATTGGTTCAAAATCGGCCCATCCAGTTTATATCTGGCCAGCAACGCCTTCTCGATCTGTTCCGGCAGCTTCCGTTCTCGATCGAAAGGCCCACCGGGCATCAACCGGATCAGAAAAAACGTGATGCTGACGACGCAAAACAAAATTGCCACCAGTCCGAGCATCCGTTTCGCGATGAACCGAATCATTAGAAATCGCGCCTATGTTAAGCGCCAGGGTGGATGAATGACAAATGACAAATGGCAGATGACAGAATGTGGCTATGCCGCTCGAAATCGTACTCGTCCTCGATGGTTTGGGCGGGGTGACTCGAATGGACCGGTATGGCTAATGCAACCTATGACCCCATTAGTCTCATGTGTCCCATAGAGCCTGCCGCGCCGTAGGCTTGGCGGAGGCAGGTCCCATTCCTGTTTCCCGGGTGGCGTCGATTTACCCCACGCGTGACCTGGATCAGCGCTCGCTCGAGGACGAGGACGAGATCGCGGAGCCTTGCCCTACCATTCCCCTCACTTTTACGCTATACTAGGCCCGCAATCTCGAAGCCCGTTTTCCACTCTGTAAACTCCGAAACCAACCCGCTTGCTGCGTCTTGCAAGCTGGAGACCTGCGTGTCACTCTCCCGATCTTAATTTTATGTCGTCTAAGAAGCACAACTACGATGAGAGCAAGATCAAAACCCTCTCATCTCTGGAGCATATCCGGACTCGAACCGGTATGTATATTGGCCGGCTGGGCGACGGCAGCCATTATGATGACGGCATCTATGTTTTGATCAAAGAGGTCATCGATAACGCCATTGATGAGTTCATCATGGGATACGGCAAGGCGGTTGATATCTCACTTGATAACAATGTTGTCCGGGTCCGGGATTTCGGCCGCGGTATCCCTTTAGGCAAGGTGATCGAATGCGTCTCCCGAATTAATACCGGCGCGAAGTATAACGACGATGTCTTCCAATTCAGCGTCGGGCTTAACGGCGTTGGCACTAAAGCGGTCAACGCCTTGTCCGACACCTTCACCGTTACCAGCTATCGCGATCGCCAGTTCTTTCGAGCCGACTTCAGCCGGGGCGAACTAAAGTCGCAAAAGAAAGGCAAACAAAATGAGCCCGACGGTACCGAGATCGTGTTCGAGCCCGACCCGACCATATTTAAGAGTTACCGCTTCCGGGAAGAACATCTGCTGCGCCGTCTCCACCTCTATACCTATCTGAACGCCGGACTCAGGCTCAATTTCAATGGTCAGGTGTTCACGTCGGAGAATGGGCTGAAAGATTTGCTCGAGGAAGATGTGGGTGAAGAACCGCTCTACCCGGTCCTGCATCTTCGGGAAAAGATGATCGAGATAGCTTTTACTCACACCAATCGGCTGTCGGAAGAACATTACGCTTTCGTCAACGGGCAGTATACGGTGGATGGAGGGACCCATTTGAGCGCCTTTCGAGAGGGCATGTTGAAGGCGATCAACGACGTGGCCAAAGCGAAGTTCGAGGGAGACGATGTACGCGAAGGACTGGTGGGTGCGATCGCTATCCGGCTCAAGGATCCGGTATTCGAATCTCAAACCAAAAATAAGCTGGGGAATACCGAAATCCGCACCGAGTTGGTGGCTAAAGTCCGGGAGATTGTGGCCACGCTGCTGCACAAGAATAGCGAAGTCACCGAGCGATTAGTGAGCAAAATCCAGGAGACCCAGCGTCTGCGGAAAGAGCTGCAGGATGTCCGCAAGCTGGCTCGCGAACGTTCCGCTGCGATCTCGTTTCGCATTCCTCAGCTCAAAGATTGTAAAGTTCACCTGAACCTGGAAAAAGGGGTCGGGAAAGAATCGATGATCTTTATCACCGAGGGCCAATCGGCTGCCGGCTCGATCACCAGTTGCCGGGATCCCAACGTCCAAGCCGTCTTTACGCTGAAAGGTAAGCCGCTCAATGTTTGGGATCTCAACCGGACCATCGTTTATAAAAACGACGAGATCTTCAATTTGATGCGGACCTTAAACGTGGAAGAAAACCTGCAGAATTTGCGTTACGGCAGAGTGATCCTAGCCACCGATGCCGACGTCGACGGGCTCCACATCCGCAACCTGTTGATCACCTGCTTTTTGCGATTTTTCCCGCACATCATCACTGGCGGCCACGTTTCTATCTTGGAAACACCTTTGTTCCGGGTGCGAGACAAGAAGCAAACCTTCTATTGCTACTCCGAAGCCGAACGCGAGGAAGCCATGCGAAAGATTAAAAACCCAGAGATCACCCGATTCAAAGGCTTGGGAGAAATCTCTCCATCAGAATTCAAGGCATTCATCGGTCCAGCGATGAAGCTAACCCACGTCGCAGTCGACGACGGCCACGTGGTCCAGCCTCTCCTGCAATTCTATATGGGCAAAAACACTCCCGCCCGCCGGCAGTTCATTATGGATCATCTGGTGGTCGAGGAACCGGTGTCTGCCTAAACTCACAGTCTGTTGAAATCTCACACAAAGGCACAAAGACACAAAGGTTGATACGCAAATCGCTGATCGCTCCTTATATCTTTCTTTCCTCTTAGTGAGATTTCAGGAACAAGATGCTGCGGACGAGTTGGATAGTCAGTTGGCTACGCGTTTCACGCCTTGTTTGAAGAGCGCGGCGCCGAAATTGACGAGTAGGCCTAGACGAAAATTGAGTAAGCGTATGTAAGTCAAAACTTGCTTCCCATGAACCGGCGCAAGCTGTTCCACGGATTTAAGCTCGATTAGCAGCCGGTCGTCGACAATCGGATCAGCCCGAAATCCCTCGTCGAAGCGTAACTCGCGGAAGACAATGGGCACAGGCACTTGCCGCCTGACTCGGTGCCCCCTGTTCTCCAATTCTTTCGCCAGCACGACCTCGTAAACCGTTTCCAGCAAGCCGGGCCCGAGCTCCTTATAAAATCATATAGGCCGAATCAACGGCATCACGTGTTATATTTTCCAGTTGTGCATCCATTTTTTTGGTCTCCACCTTTGTGTCTTTGTGCCTTTGTGTGAGTTTCAAAATCAGTGTGAGTTTCCTGTATAAATGTCCTCTAATTCCGTCGCCATCATTCATCTCCCCGAAGATCCGCTGAAGGATCTGATTAACGAGAATTTCATCCAGTACGCTTCTTACGTCATCCGGGATCGGGCTATCCCGCAACTCGAAGATGGGTTGAAGCCGGTACAACGGCGGATCCTGCATGCGCTATATGAGAAAGATGACGGGCGATTTAACAAGGTGGCCAACATCGTGGGGCACTGTATGCAGTATCATCCCCACGGTGATGCTTCGATCGAAGATGCCCTGGTCAATCTCGTTAACCGCAGCTACCTGATCGAAGGCCAAGGTAACTTCGGAAATATTCTTACGGGTGATCCTGCCGCCGCTTCCCGGTACATCGAATGCCGGCTGACGGACCTGGCCAGAAACGAGTTGTTCAACCCTAAGCTGACCGAGTATGTCCCCAGCTACGACGGCCGGAACCAGGAACCGGTTATTCTGCCGAGCAAATTGCCTCTGATCTTGATGCTTGGCTCCGAAGGCATTGCCGTCGGGTTATCCACACGGATTCTGCCGCACAACTTCGTTGAACTGATCAAGGCTCAAATCGCTATCCTGCAAAACAAGAAGTTCCGGGTGCTGCCGGACTTTCCTCAAGGCGGGCTGATGGACGCCAGCGAGTACGATATAGGAAATGGACGAGTCAAAGTCCGCGCTAAGATTGAAAAACGAGATCAGAACCGACTCGTTATCCGGGAGATTCCGTTCAGTACGACGACCGAGTCCGTTATTAACTCGATCGAAGATGCCGCTAAGAAAAAGAAACTGAAGATCAAGTCGATCAGCGATTTCACGGCGGCTGCGGTCGAAATTGTGGTGCAACTATCGCCCGGTGAAGATCCGGACAAGGCCATCGCCGCGCTCTATCATTTTTCGCAGTGTGAGGTAGTGCTGCACTCGAATCTCGTCGTGATTCAGGGCGATCGCCCAGTACAACTGAATGTCGAACAGGTGCTCCGGACGAATACCGAGCAGTTAGTCAGCCTCCTAAACCGCGAGCTCGAGATTCGTCGGGACGAACTGACGGAAGAGCTTCATCGAAAGACTCTGGTACAGCTCTTTATCGAGCACCGGATCTACAAGCGAATTGAAGATTGCGAGACTTATGAGGATGTCCAGCAAACCGTCTTACGCGGACTAAAGGCGCTGCGGGTCGAGTTGACCCGCGAAATCACTATCGACGACGTCGAGATGCTGCTCGGACTTCAGATCAAGCGTATCTCGAAATTCGATCTTCAGAAGAACGAAGATGATAAGCTCAAGATCGTCGATGAACTGAAAGAGGTTCGTAAGAACCTGAGACAATTGACCAGCTATGTCATTGGCTATCTCGAAGGTCTGATCGAGCGGTACGGCAAGCTTTACAAGCGCCGAACCCAACTAACGACGACCGAAGAGATCGATGTACGCGAGTTGACGGCGCATGAGCTGGCGATTGTGTATGATCGGGAGCGCGGCTTTCTCGGTTCCGAAGTGAAAGGGGATGCCGCCTTCCGCTGCTCACCGCTGGATCGGTTATTGGTGGTTTGGGAGAACGGCCGGTATCAAATGATCCCGCCGCCCGATAAATTGTTCGTAGATAAAGACGTGAATTACTTCAATGTCTACGACCGGGAGAAAGTGTTTACGATCGTGTATAGCACGCCCAAAGCGAGCTTTATCAAGCGGTTTGCCTTCGGGGGCGCCATCATGAATCGGGATTATTTCTGCGTCCCGGAAGGCGCTAAGGTCAAGTTGATGACCGATCGTCCGGTTACCGAAGTCCGGCTAAAATACCGGCACGTAAAAGGCGCCCGGATCGATGAACAGACCTTCGCGGCGAAAGATATTCAGGTGCATGGTCCGAAAGCTCGCGGGATCCAAGTCACGAAACGGACGGTAACGAGCGCGACCCCGATCCGGTAGACCGAGAGGGTGGGATTAGTCCCGGAGGGACGACGTGAAGGTAGCCAGGCATGAAATGCCTGGAAACCGTTCAATCGAAAATCCGTCCCGTAGGGCACGGTTTGATCCTTGCCCACGGTTAATTCGTCGTCCCGGTCGTAGCACGTCTGTCGGACCTAATCATACCGTACCCTACGGGACGGGGCTCCTTGGGCGTGTTACCAGGCATTTCATGCCTGGCTACCTTCATTCGGTCGCTACGCGACAAAAAACCGGCGCGGCCATCACTCCGCGTAGCCGGATTCGGGGACAGCCTGCCGCGCCGTAGGACATTCGGCGAGCTCAGTCGAGTCCGCTTGGCGAAGGCGGGAGTACGAAGCTCCTTGTGCCTCACGCTACCCCCACCGCCCGATCGGCCTGACCTGGATACATCTTGCGCAGTTCTTCGGCCACGATGGCGATCTTTTCGGGTACGCCCGGCCGGAGAACCGGCGCTTCGTGCGTAATCGCCAAAAACACATCTTTGGCGCCGGATAGTGTCAGGAATTCATCGCCGATTTGATAGGTACTAACCCGAGTGTTCAGATTCTGGTAATCTCGAACCTTGTTCGGCAGCCGATCATACAGAAGCGAATAATCCCGGCGGGGTACCTGAAATAAAGAATGCAGCCGTTGCGGGAAACGGTCTGCCAGCATCGGACCGAACTGCTGAACGATCAAAGAATGTTCGATCCCGGGCAGATTGGTGACCAATTCAGCGACCTTGGGCGCGTCCAAATTGTCTTCGGTAAAAAACTCGCTCTCCAGGACATACGAGTCCCAAGAGGCGGCAACCGGCGGCACCGGATGTGATAGGAAAAGCGGCAGCTCAGCCTCGACCGGTTCGGTATTGGCCGGGGGTTCCGCTTTGTGCGTTTCTTCTGGCTTAGGTGCTTCTTTCGCGACCGGCGCAACTACCGGCGGTTCCGGTTCTGGTTCCGGTTCTTTAACCGCTGCCGTTGGAACGGGCTCGGCAACCGGGCTAATGATTTCCTCCCGCGGACGCTCGGTCACATCCAGGGTTTGCTTGGCCTGGTCTATCTTTTCTAAGAGATCGTGATGGCTTTCGCTGGCCTGTTTCACGCTTTCCAGCAGATCGCTGTGGGTTTGCTGGGACTGATAGATCCGCTCCAGGAGTTCGGCGTGGGTAAACCTCAAGCTAGTCAACCTGCCTTGAACATCCGAAAGCTCCGCCCCGGCATCATGTTTTGCGGCGGTCAAGCGACCGTGATCCGAGCGCAAACGGTCGGCCTCCCGGCGCAGCTGAGAGAACTCTTCGCGAGTTTGTTCCAACTCCTTCTGTAACTGAGATCGCTCGCTGATTTGTTCCGGCGTCGCTTGGGACAATGTGTTCTTCTCGTTGGTCAACGATTCGACATGTTGATGAAGAACCGTGACCTGCTCGATGACTGCCTCGCGTGCTGACAGACGCTGATCCAGTTCCTCGCGGATCGGTCGCAGCTGGGACAACATCGATTCGCGTTCCCCAAGTAACCGAGTGAGTTCTTTCTTCAACTCCGCTACTTGCGATTTCATCAATCGGCCCGTCTCTTGGGTCTCGCCCAGCTCCGAGGTAGCAGATTGAACGTTCCGCCGTGATGCATCCAATTCTTGGCGCGTTTTGAACCAGGCTTCCTGATGCTCGATGTGCTTGCTTCGTTCAGCCTGCAGTTTTTGCTGGGTCTGCGCCACTTCATCCCGAAGCGATTCATGTTCTTTGACCCGGGTGGCCAATTCTTCCTCAGTGCTGCGGATCTGGTCCTTGATCGCTAGGTGCTCTTTCTTGGCGTCATCGATGGCCTGCATACTCGCCGTCATCTGGCGCTGCAGTTTTTCGTTCTCGACCCGGTTACGCATCAAGGCTGATAGACTGCTAAGGAGTTCCTCTTCCGCCTTCGAGATGACTGCCCTGGTGATATCCGGTTCCATATGGAACCACGGAGTTTCGACCCGGGAGGCAGCGTCCTCAGCCGGCTTCAGGGGCACAACTGAGCTTGTCGAAGTTGGCTCTACCGAGCCTGTTGAGGTTGGCTCCACTGAGCTTGTCGAGGTACCGAGTTGGAGTTCACCGGTTGTGTTTATCGGATGCGCGTTCTCCGGTTCCGAAGGGCTCGCTGGATGCGGGTCGGGGGCCTCTGCCATAAAAATCTAGAGTTCCTGTTGGTGTTTCGCTTCCTCCGGCTAAACACGTGAAACCGTCAAATGCCGGAGATGTCTGTTACTAATATTACAGGCCACGCCAGCATGCGAGTGACAATTCAGGACCGGGAGCCAGGAGCCAGAATCCAGGAGGCGCGCGGAGCCCAGGACGCGGTAGGGCGAAAATCTCGGCGCGTTCAGGGTGAGCCACCTCTAGGCATTAGACCGCGCCGGATTTGAGCCGCGCCGTGCGTGTGGCCTATGTCGAGTATCATCCCGAACTCGGCGTTTGCATTTCAGGGAGCCCTAGACCAAGCCATCCGCACGCCTGGCTCAAATCCGGCGCGGGATGACGTTGACAGGATGGTTAACCCCGGGCGCGCCGAGATTTTCGCCCTACCGCGTCATGGTCCCCAAGCCTCCTGGCTCCTGGATTCTGGCTCCTGACTCCTTCCAACGAGCATGCGCTCGTTCTTGACGCAACGGCTTCGGCGCGCGATAACTTTCATTCCTCAATTCGCCGGTGTAGCTCAGTGGTAGAGCAGCGCATTCGTAATGCGCGGGTCGTCGGTTCAATCCCGACCACCGGCTTTCGGTATTCGCCTTAGCAGGCTGTTGAGAAACGGCTCCGTAGGAGCCAAATCTTTATAGCACGAGACTCCAAAAAAACCGCGATCAGCTCTGGAGGAGCGACATCTAAATTGAGAACGTTTGGTCGGCGGTGGGAGACGCTCTTTGATGCCGCTCCTAGCGGCCACGCCCGCAACGCTTCGCGTAGCGATGCGGGCGGGAGCTGATCCGTGTAGATTTCCATAGCTATAAAGATTTCGCTCCTACGGAGCTAGTCACCGCTCCGTCAACTCATCCCGAAGGGATGAAAGGACTGAGCCTGGGGTTTTAACCCCAGGAACAAGTGCGCACGACGACCCGCCGTGGGCGGCAGAAGGCGCTGGGATCGTTATTAGCTTCGCGAAATACTTCGGTCGCGCACCCATCTCCCGCCCCTTCGGGGCGGACGTGTTTTTAAATCGCTACCTGGGGTTAAAACCCCAGGCTTAGTCCTTTCATCCCTGCGGGATGAGTCGACGCATCTCATTCGCACTACAGCCGCTCGTCCCGACGCCGCCAATCTGTCATCTGTCATTTGCCATTCGCCATTTGTCATTAAAGGCGCTGAAAACGACGCCCGGGACAGGCCGATTTTCGGCCTGTCCCCTTTCCTCACCAATCAGTTACTGCTTGTGAGACGCCGTGCTGGTGCCGGCGTTGCCTCCAACCGTCAAAAGGATTGGGACCTGTTTCCCCAGAGTACTCAAATCCTGACCGGTACCTTTGGCAGACAATTTAAACGAATTGCTGCCCAGCGGCGCGATCGTCACCTGATAGAGTACGTTGTTGATTATCCCACCGAACTTAAAGCTGCCGCCGGTCCGCAGCTTGAACTTGTGAGCCGGAATCGTGACGGCGAAGGTGCCAATCCGTAGTGTCACTTGTTGGGTGACAGGATCAATCCCGGTGCTGTTCCTACCCAGGGTGAAAGTATCATCCAGAGTGAAGGTCGGCAGCGTCCCTGAGGTCCCTGCCTCGGTTTCGAAGGACATCGTCGATGTCGCGAACGGGATAGGTGAAACGGCTACTGAATTGGGCAAGTTCAGCCCCCCCGTAAATGGCGACCCAGAGAGGGGAGTCAGGGCCCCATTTGACCCGATGGCGTAGGCCGACATGCTGTTGTCTCCGGCATTGGTGACATAGGCGTACGTACCGGTTGGGGCTACGGCCACTGAACAGGGTTCCTGCCCCGCTGCGAAGGGCGACCCCGGGACTGGTGTCAATGCTCCGTTTGACAAGATGCTGTAGGCCGAGACGCTGTTGACGAGTTCGTTGGTTACGTACACGAACCGACCCGTGGGATCTACCGTCACAACACTCGGCTCTTGCCCGGCTGCGAAGGGCGATCCTGAGACCGGTGTCAGTGTTCCGTTTGACCCGATGCTGTAGGCTGAGACCGTGTTGTCGCCAATGTTGGCTACGTAGGCGAAGTTACCCACAGGATCCACGGTCACTGAATTGGGCTGATGCCCCGTTGCAAAGGGCGATCCCGTGACCGGGGTCAGTGCTCCGTTTGAACCGATTTTGAAGGCCGACACTGTGTAGGCGCCCTCATTGGTCACGTAGACAAACTTACCTGCGCGGTCAACGGTGATTGCTGCCGGATCGGACCCGGTCGCGAAAGGCGAGCCTGTAACCGGTGTCAGCGTTCCGGTGAACCCGACAGTGTAAGCAGAGACGGTATTGTCTCCGCTGTTGGTTACGTAAAGGTACCTACCCGTTGGGTCTGGAGCCACTGAGAAGGGAGCATTTCCGGTTGCGACGCTTGATAGCGCGGTCAATGACCCGGTTGCTCCGATGCTGTAGACCGACAGGCTGTTGTCGTTATAATTTGGTACGTAGACAAACTTAGCAGTCGGATCCACCGCCCCAGAAAGGGCCTGACCAGATGGGAAGGGCGACCCGGGGACTGGTAGCAGCGCCCCGTTTGAATCGGTAGTAAAGGGCGAGACGCTGGAGTTGCCGGTGTTTTCGTTGTGTACGTAGACGAACGGCGCAAGCAGTGGGATGAAACTAAACGAAAACGGGTTCGCTTCGATTGCGCTGCTGGTGATAGACGTCAGCCCACCGTCCGAACCGATGCTGTAGGTAAAGACGATGCCAGTGGAACTATCGTCTACATAGGCGAACCTACCCGCGGGGTCCAGCGTTACAGAGTTAATACCAGTCTTCGCGGGGATGGCGAAAGGTGACCCGGAGATCGGTGCCAAGCTTCCCGAGGTGTTGCTGTAGACCCAGACGGTCTTGTCGCTATAGCATGCCACATACACGAACTGACCCGTTGGATCCACAGTCACTGACGCGGGAAATTGCCCCGTTGCAAAGGGCGACCCCGAGACCGGCGTCAGGGCTCCGTTTGAACCAATGGTGTAGGCCAAGATCGTGTTACCCGAGATATCAGACGTGAAGAAATAGCGACCCGTGGGATCTGCCGCCACTCCAAGCAGATTTGCTCCGCCGGATGCGAAGGGCGATCCCGGTACCAGGGTTAGGGCTCCGTTTGAATCGATGCGGTAGGCCGCGATGGCATCGCCGAGCCCGTTTTGACTTTGAGCGATTGCATAGAGGAACTTACCGGTTGGGTCGATGGTAAATGCGTGGGCACGGCTAACCCCTGCTACCGTAAAGGGCGAGCCCGGGACTGCTGTTAGGGTCCCGTCAAAACCGATGTTGTAGCCCGAGATGGTGGTTGTGGTTCCGTTGAGGGCAACGGCTATTACGTAGAGGAACTTGCCGCTAGGATCTACGTCTAACCAATAGCCATTCGTTCCGAGAGAGACGGGTGACCCCGGCGCCTGTGTAAGGGCTCCGTTTGAACCGATGCTGTAGACCAAGACGTGGTTGCTGGTCCCGTTCGTTGACAGGTCTAGCAAGAAGACGAACCGACCTTTGGGATCCATCGTCTGTATAAAGGGCTCATACCCAGTCGAGAGGGGCGAACCCACCTGGGACAGTGCTCCGTTTGAACCGATGGTGTAGGTCGTGATGTTTGTGGAATTTTGGGCTGATATGAAGGCGAATTCTGCTCGCAACGGCGCCGCCCACAATAGAAAACCGACGGCCAGCGGTAGAGAGGCCCCCGTAATTGTTCTCCGACTGAATCGTCGGAAGAGATCGAAAGATTTCATTTTTGAAAAAGCTGAATTAAATAAACTGAGATTCGAACCACCCCTTTAAGACAACCTTTTAGGGGCATAACCCGTCACAGACCCAAGTCCGGGACAAAAACTCCATTAGAGTTAAAGATGCGGTGGGTCGCAGAAGAGCCGCCATGCTCGAGTGCGAAGAACTCTGATCCTTTATCGATCCGATCCTGGCACAGCTAAGTTAGCAAACGCTCACGCCGGGGCTGCCGGACCGTGCCATAACTTTTTATCTTGCCGCCTCGCGAAACCGCCCAATCCGTCCAAAGACTGGCTACTTTGATTTCGCGCGGACCGTATCTAATCGTGATCTAGTCCGCCAATACGTTTTTAGAAAATTTAGATGGTTCTGCCATTAAGCTGGGGTTGGTTAGATTGAGACAATCACCATATCGGTAATCATCGTCGCTAAGACGTCAGGCTGGCATCGACTTGCAGACTAATTGTCGGGTTTTCCGGTAAGCACGGAAGGATAGCTTTGGGTTTGAGATATTTCTTAACTTGTTAGCTCCTCTCGGCCAGCAGGTTATCGAAAGGTCGTGCGTTTTTCCGGCGGTGAACGCGTGTGAGGGGCTCACGGTCAGTACGCCGTTTTGCGTACAGGCGGGAGCCGCGCAAATCCTAATATCTTGTCGGTCGAGTGGGGTATCACTAACTTACGATTAAGTAACGGTTTGCCGAACCCGCCTTAGCAGGCTTTAAAAAAAAGCGGCTCCGTAGGAGCCAAATCTTTATAGCACGAGACCAAAAAGCGGCGTGATCAGCTCCGGAGGAGCGACATCTAATCGAGAACGTCGACCAGCGGTGGGAAACGCTTTTCGATGTCGCTCCTAGCGGAGCCGACTCCGCCAGGCCTTCGTCGCGCCCAAACAATTTGGTCAGGCGCGCCGTAGCGAAGCGAAGGCGGCTGATCGCATAAGATTTCCATCTGCTATAAAGATTTCGCTCCTACGGAGCTAGTCACCGCTCCGTCAACTCATCCCGAAGGGATGAAAGGACTAAGCCTGGGTTTTAACCCCAGGAACAAATGCGCACGACGACCCGCCCTGCCTGTCCGCCGTAGTTCGGGGATGAGGGACGAAGGAGGGAAAGGGAGGCAGAAAGGGTTGGGATCGTTATTAGCTTGGCAAAATATCATCGGCTGCGCACCCGTCTCCCGCCCCTGCGGGGCGGACGTGTTATAAAATCACTACCTGGGGTTAGAACCCCAGGCTTAGTCCTTTCATCCCTTCGGGATGAGTCGATGCATCTCGTTCGCGCTACGACAAACGTCCCGGCGCCGCGAATCTGTCATCTGTCATTTGCCATTTGTCATGAAACGAGCTTAAGGCGAGTTTCCCCGATGGAGCGCATTCGGATCCTCACTGCTGTCCCCATCTGTGACGGACACGATAGCGCGATCAATACGATCAACCTTGATCTGATCCGGTACGGGATCGAGGTGATCTACTTGGGGTTTCATCGCTCGGCGGATGATATTGTGCGGGCTGCCATCCAGGAAGATGTCAGGGCGATTGGGTTATCGAGTTACAACGGAGGGCACGTTGAGTTTTTCTCCGAAGTAATATCGCTGCTACGCGGACGTGATTGCGGGCATATCCGGCTATTTGGCGGCGGCGGCGCCACCATTACTAAGGCTGACGCGGAGGTAATGTACCAGAACGGCGTCGACCAGATATTTTTTGCCGGTACCCCGCTCGAAGAAATGGTGCGTTATGTCCAAACTCGGTTCTCTATCCCGGTGCCGGCCGTGGTCAACACTTCGTTCGAGGATCGAATCATTGCGGTGAAGCTCAGCGAGATCGAGTCAGGCAAAGACGTTGATTCGCAGCCCGCCAGTCGCGTTGGTTACAGGCGTACAACCAAAGTCTACGGTATCAGTGGTCCGGGAGGAGCTGGTAAGACGACTTTGATCGACGAGTTGGCCTTGAGGTTTCTCCGTACTTTTCCCGCCGATCATCGGCTGGCGATTTTATCTCATGACCCCAGTGTGGTCGGTTCCGGAGCCTTGCTGGGGGACCGGGCCACTATGATCTATTCCCAGGATAATCGCGTGTTCATGCGCAGCATGGCGACCCGCGGGTTAGCCGGCGGTCTGGCAGCTGGTTCCGAACGCGCCGTTAAGTTTCTGCGCGAATTAGGGATCTTCGACGCCGTGATAATCGAAACCGTGGGGACTGGCCAGGAAGCCTTACCATTCGGTTTCGATCACTCATTTACCGATCTGACGACTATGGTCATGCCGCCCGATTACGGCGCCCGGCTGCAACTGCAGAAGATCGCCATGTTGGATGCGGCCGATATTGTGGTCGTAAACAAAGCTGACCTCCGAGGTGCTCGCACCGCGGTTTCTGAACTCGAAAGCCGGCTCCGGAGTAGTCAGCGCAGCCAAACATTGCTGCAAACCCAGGCGAATCGTCACCGGGATACCGGCGTTGACCAGATTTTTCGGACCCTTTTCCCCCCAACTGTATGAGTTATCTCGGTCAACTGATTGAGTCAGTCCGCAATTACGATCGGTTCGTTGAAGCCGAAGTAGCGGGCGTGCGGAAAGATTCCGCCAAAGCGAACGAAGTCATGGGCAGGTGGCGCGACATTGTCGCCAAAGTAGGAAAAACCCGGACTCCCACCGGTCTGGAACTGCCGGCCTTAGCTCTTCCGCGTTACGATGATCCCGGAGAGATCTGCCGTTTTTTATTAGAAGGCGGATTACCAGGACAATTTCCGTATGTATCAGCGGCCTATAGCGAGCAATATCTCTCTCGCGAGCAAGAGGAGGGGGCCGCCGGTGAAAAAAAAGTAGAAGAACCCACTCGGCTGTTTGCGGGCCTTGGTGTGGCGGAGGACACGAACCAACGGTTTCATTATCTCTCTCGGAACCAGCGAAACAAGCGGCTCAGTACGGCTTTCGACGGCCCGACCTTGTACGGGGTAGGCGCGTTGGTCCCCGGCGTCTTTGGTAAGATCGGCGAAGGCGGAGTCGCCATCGATACGGTAGAGGACGTGGAGCGACTTTATGCCGGGTTCGAGCTCGATCAGCCGAATGTCTCGGTCTCTATGACCATTTCCGGGCCGGCGCCGATTTTGCTGGCTATGTATATCGCGGCGGCTAAGCATCGGTTTGGGCCGGACGCGGTACCAAAGCTTCGTGGCACTATTCAAGCCGACGTTCTCAAGGAAGTTCAGGCCCAGAACGAATTGATCTTTCCCATCGGCCCCTCGCTTCGGTTCCTGGCGGACATGGTGGAGTTCTGCTCCGTGAAAATGCCTCGGTGGTACCCGATCTCCATCAGCGGATATCACATTGCCGAAGCCGGAGCGACGCCGGTTCAGCAAGCGGCGTACACTTTGTCGAACGGCTTTGCCTACGTCGATTTCTTTAAGAACAAAGGCATGGATATCAACGTGTTCGGTCCGAGATTGTCTTTCTTCCTCGATTGCGGGCTCGACGTCGAATATGTGGCTTTGGCCCGGGTCTGCCGGAAGATCTGGGCCATCGGTATTCGCGACGTTTATCACGGCGATGAACGGGCGCAAAGACTCAAACTGCACACGCAGACCAGTGGAAGATCATTGGTGGCGGCGGATTGGAAAAATAATCTGACGCGGACCGCGATTGAGTTGGTCCTCGCTTGTATGAACGCGACGAACTCATGTCACAGCAATGCAGCCGATGAACCGTTTACTACTCCCAGCGAGGAGTACGCCCGGTATGCCGCTCATGCCCAAGCGATCTTGTTGGAAGAAAGCGGCGTGTTCAAACACATGATGAACACGCTTCCTGGATCTCCTGGGATGCAAGCGGTGGGTGATGCAGTTCAGAAGGCTATTCTGGATGAGTTTGATGCCATTGAAGCTCAGGGAGGCGTGCTAGGAGCGGTGGAGCGGCGGTATCAGCGTAGTCAGATCCAGGCCGCTGCCCATGTTCTCGAAAGCCAAATATCGAACGGAACCCGTCCAATTATCGGTCTTAACCGTTACGCACTTGAAGATTTGGCCTGGCCGGAACTAGAAACAATCCGTACACCCGCCAAGAAAAAGAAGATCCATCAGGAACGAGTGGAAGACTTTCACCGGCGCCATGCCGGCGAATCGGAACGAGCGTTAGACCGGCTCGCCGCCGTCGTGGAGCAAGGTGGCAACACCTTCTCCGAACTCATCAACTGCGTCGAACATTGCTCTCTTGGCCAGATCACTACTCGTCTAGCCGAGGTCGTCGGCCGCTTCCGCCCGATGGTGTGAACCGCGAATGGACACGAATAAGAAAAAGACCAAACCGCAGATGGACGCAGATTTTCGCAGATGGCCCTGGGTCGATCGCCCCAAGCGGCCAATTTCTATCAAGGTTTTCGTTTCCTGCGCTTGACGAAAACACTCAGTTTCTGAGCTATCGCACGCAACGTCACGTCCGCCATTATCTGCGTAAATCTGCGTTCATCTGCGGTTGGCCTGTACTTTATTCGTGTGTATTCGCGTCCATTCGCGGTTGCTTTAATTTGCGTCGCGGTTTCAAAGTCTTGCTCGAATGCCGGTAAATAGCTCAACGATACGGGAAGTGGACCGACGGGCGAAGATCTTGATTTGGTTCGGTTCGCTTGTTCTTAAGCTGCTGATGCGGACGCTCCGGTGCGAGGTGAAGGATGAGGCCGGCTTTTTCGCCGCGGAAGCGCCCAAATCGGTAGTGGCATTGATCTGGCACAACCGAATGCTGGGATTAACCGCTGCGTTCAGCCGTCAATATCCAGCCCGAAAAGGAGCGTTAGTCTTGACCAGTGCAAGCCGCGATGGCGCGTACCTGGCGGAGTTTGTCCGCAATTTCGGGGTAGGCGCAGTCCGCGGATCCACCTCTCGCCGGGGTACCGCTGCGCTGCTCGATTTGGTGCGCAAGCTCAATGAAGGCTACGACGTCTGTATCACGCCGGACGGACCCCGCGGCCCCCGGTATGAGTTAGGCCCGGGCGCGGTTCTTTTGGCTCAACTTTGCAAGGTTCCGTTGATGCCGCTCCTGATCGAATACAGCAGCTATTGGCGCCTCAAATCCTGGGATGGTTTCGCCATCCCTAAACCATTTTCTAAGGTCGAAGTCACCATTATGCCGTTCATCGAAGTCGCCTCCGCGATCGGTGACGGCAAATTCGAAGCTGAACGTCTCCGAGTCCAAACGATCATGACCGAGCGGCTGAAGATGCGCTGAAGGGTTCGCCGTTCACGGTTCGGGCGGCGAGGCACGCTAAGGAATTGGGGCACGCTGGGTGGTGAAACGGATGAGACCCGCCTCCGCCAAGCCTACGGCGCGGCAGGCGCGGCAGGCTCTATGGGACTCATGAGACTTATGGGCCGCGTTAGCTGCATCGGTCCCATGAGTCCCATAAGCCCCATCCGGCGTGGAACCCCTTGTTATCCACCTCGCTGACATCCCCTTACCGCGAACGGCCAACTGTGAACCGAGAACCGTGAACGGTGAACCCCTAAAAAGCTTGACCGGTCGGCGCGGAGAGAAGACTCGCACCGACCGGTCCCTTTGGCTTCTGGCTGGAAGATATTCTAGGTGGCTGTTATTCTTTTTGGAGTCCCTGACTCGACAAACTTTCGATCCACACTGGGTTCGTTATCTCGGTTATAGGTTAGTCTCAGTGGGTTTCCGGTTTCGTCTTGTTCGTTACTCGAGAAACCTCTTAAGCAGCTGTGATGCCACGCTGGTTTTTATGCCCAAAATCACCCCCTGAATTTTGGTATTTCTCGAGGAGAAATCTTTGGTTAGGAATTTTTGAACCCATGAGAACGGAGGGTCTCGGATCTCGGCTTTTTGTCCCGGAAATGGAATCAATATTTGCCGAAAATGGGACGGCTTTCGGCGAAACGGCGAGTGGGCGACTGGGCGAATGGGCGAAACGGCAATGGGGCGGAAACGCGAGTGGCGTGGCGGCGCGTGGGAAACGAGCCTGGGCGGCAGCGGGCGCTTCATCCCGTAGGGATTGAATGATGGTAGCCAGGCAATTTATTGCCTGGAGCGCGTCAGAAAAAGATCCGTCCCGTAGGGAACGGTATGCTTCGGTATCCCTGAGTTAACCTAAGCCGAAGCGTTGCGCGCGTTCATCATGTTTTGTCCGAAGATACGGACATCATGGGCGCCAAGTCGTTTCCCGGTGGACAATACGGTTCGGTCTTCCGAATCACACCGTACCCTCCGGGACGGATCTTCCGCGGACCTTTCCAGGCACTTCGTACCTGGCTACCTTCGTTCTATCCCTACGGGACGAGGTCCGACACATCCGATCGGCGGCGACACGGCCAGACCTAAACGCCGAATGCCTCCGGGTACTTAACCGATCCCTTTTGGCCTGAGAGCGAACCCGGGACCAACTCCAGCCCCATGAATGCTTTACCGCTAAATGGAGCGCCGAGGGTGGCCGTTAAAGCAGCCGAGAACCCGAACCGAGGATAATAGTCCGGGTGTCCAACGACTAAGACCGCCTTATAGCCACGATCGCGTAGCGACCCCAGTCCGCTTTCAATTAACTTTGAACCTATACCCTGACGCTGCCGATTCGGTTGCACCGCTATTGGAGCGAGTGCGGCTGATTTCACGCTTCTTCCATCGACCTCGACTCCGAGCTCGCTAAACAGAATGTGCCCAATAACCGCCCCATCATCGACCGCCACCAGCGACATAATGACCAATCTCGCGCCTCTCAGTTTTTCGATCAATGCGACCTCGTAATCGCCCCTGAAAGCCGCGCGCGTTATTTCAGTGATCCCAGGAAAATCCGCCTCGGTCTCTTCCCGGATCGTCATACGCCTCTTCGTTCCTGCGCTCACGCTCGTTCCCGCTCGTTCTCGCTCGATTCCTGGCTTGCCCGACGAAGCCTCACGGAGTTTCAGACGACGTGGCGAAGTCTGGCGTTCCCAACTCCATCCGACATCTCAACCATTCCTTCAGGATCTTGGCGCCCAGCCTTTCGGTGTAGAATTTTATGGCTGGCTCATTCCAATCCAGAACACTCCACTCAACTCGGGCGCAATTCCGTTCCCGAGCAACTCGGAACAGAGCTTGGAGTAAGGCCATGGCCGCGCCGCGCCGGCGATAATCCGGCAAGACAAAAAGGTCTTCCAGATAGAGGCCAGGGCGTCCGGCAAAGGTGGAGAAGGTTTGAAAGAAAAGGGCGAAACCAACCGGTTGACCGGAACTTTCAGCTAAGAAGACTTCCACCATTGGGTTAGGGCCGGTCAATGCTCGCCGCATATCGTCCGGCGTAGAAACCACTTCGTGGACGAGCTTTTCGAAGATAGCCAACTCGACGACGAGGTGGTGAACAGTTCGGGCATCTTCGGGCTTGGCGAAACGGATCTGGATGTCGCTCATTGTGGAAAAATTGGACAGGCTGATCTTCTATGGTACAAACGCGAGCATGAGATTGCTAGTAACGGGCGGGTGCGGCTTCATAGGAAGCAATTTTATCCGTTACGTTCTGGAACATTATGACCCGGAAAACATTACCAATGTCGACCTTTTAACGTACGCGGGTTCCCTGCAAACCACCGCTGATCTAGCCGAGCGCTTTGGAGATCGATACGAGTTTATTCGAGCCGATATCGCCGACCCCAAAAAGATCGAGGAAATTTTGTCCGCGCATAGCTACTTTGGCCTGATCAATTTCGCGGCCGAAAGTCACGTCGATCGCAGTATCCTCTCTCCGGCAGACTTCATTTCAAGCAATGTCGTCGGTACGACAGTGCTTTTGGATGCCGCTCGCAAGCACGGCGTAAAACGCTTTTTGCAGGTGTCGACCGACGAAGTGTATGGCTCTAACGACGCGCCGGTATCAGAAAACGCGCTCCTGAATCCGAGCTCTCCCTATTCGGCCAGCAAAGCCTCCGGCGACTTATTAGCCCTTTCTTATCACAAGACCTATGGGCAAGATGTGGTTATCACCCGTTCCTCGAACAACTTTGGGCCCTTCCAATATCCCGAAAAACTCATCCCGTTAATGATTCTACGCGCGCTGGCGAATCAAACCTTGCCCGTTTACGGCGACGGCTTGTACATGCGTGACTGGTTGTACGTGCAAGACCATTGCGCCGCGGTTTTTGATGTTCTGATGAATGGTGTGTCCGGCTCCCTCTATAATGTTGCCTCCGGCTCCGAACATAAGAATATCGACGTGGTTAAGACCATCTTAAAGCATCTGAACCGCAGTGAAGATCTGATCACTTTCGTGCCAGATAGGCCAGCCCACGACCGCAGGTACAGCCTCGATTCGTCGAAAATTCGAAAAGAGATCGGTTGGAAACCGCTGCACGATTTTGAATCCACCCTGTTGCGGACGGTTGATTGGTACCGGACTAATGAGGCCTGGTGGAGAGCGGTTCTTAGTAATCAGTAATCAGTGAGTCAGTGATCAGTTAGGAGCTAGGAGGGCGGGGATACGATCACTACGAGACGCGAGACACCAGTTCATTTGGGTGCTTGAGGTCCATTACTTTTCGCCCTATCTGTCCAGTTCGCCTGAACGGTTTTCTCCTAGCTACTAGATTCCAGCTCCTAGCTCCTAAACTGATTACTGATTACTCTTATGCCCACCGGCCAGCCACAGCCTGAACGCGCACCGACCGGTTGCCGGTGGGGTTGTGTCCTCATACTCTCTGTCTTTGTTCTGATCATCGGCGCGATGGCTTGGGGAGCGATATCGACCTATCGCGGAGCTTACCAGATGACTTCGCCTAGTCCGCGCACGTTCCCGCCGGTCGCGCAAGATGGCGCCGGAGCGGTCGACGAAAAGCTTCAACGTGCTCAAGAAGATTTGGCGAAAGGTGGTTCCCCGGAGATTCATCTCACTGCGGACGAGCTTAACGCTTGGTTTCTCGGTAACCCGAACAACCGGGATCTGGCTGACCATGTGCGTTTTCGGATCGAGGCGGACTGGTTGGTCGCCGAGGTTAGTACCCCGTTAGCATTTATGGGACAATTGCCGTTGGTGCCTGGGTTCCGTGACCGGTATTTCAATGGGAAACTTGCGGCCAGGCTGACGGCAGACCATGGTGAGCTCAAGGTTGAGAACTTTGATCTGGAGGGAAATGGCGCCCGGATTCCATGGCTGACGACCGGTCAAAGCTATCGTCAATCGATTGCTGAAGCCATTAACAAGGCTTTGCGAGTCAGCGAGCCTCAGTACCAATCGCTGTTCGGCGCGATCCAATCGATCCAGGTTGCGAATAACGAGATCGTGATAAAATTCGGTAAAAGCGAGCGTTGAGACCTAGTGCCCACCCGACGAGAGACGATCCAACCGCAGATGAACGCAGATTGACGCAGATGGCTTTGGGACGCGGATATTCATTCGATTTTTCTGGGCCTCCGTCTGCGTTCGGATTTTTGTTATTCGTAATCGCTTTCGCGATGGTATCCAGGACTTCATAAACGGGAGGCGGCGAATGGGCGAGACGGCGAGACGGCGAACGACCCCCCGATCCGGCGGAGCCGACGACCGGCTCCGTAGGAGCCTAATATTTATAGCCACGCCAACCGACCGGCGACCAGCTCCGTTAGGAGCGACATGGAATGGTACGTTCCCGGAGCTAACCGATGTTTCCGGTTAGATTTCGCTCCTACGGAGCTGACGCGTTTGTTTGCGCAACGTGCTGTAAAGATGTGGCTCCTACGGAGCCCTTTTTTCAACGCCTAGCCTTTGCCTTCCGTAATCGCTTTCGCGATGGTATCCACGACTTCATCCAAGGGTCGATTCTCTTCGACTACCAGGGCGTCGTGCGGCACTTCCAACGTGGCTAATTGGCTATCGAGCAATTCTTTCGGGAAAAAATGCCCCTTCCTTTGCTGGAGACGCTGGGCGAGCGTTTCCTTATCCACATGCAGGTAGACGAATCGAATCTGCGATAACCCTTCCCCCAGCATCTCGCGGTACGATTCCTTTAGCGCGGAGCAAGCCAAGATGGCCGACTTGCCTTCGCGTAGCCGGGACGCGATTTCCCGATGCAGATTGTGTAACCATGGAATCCGATCCTCATCGGTTAGCGGTATGCCGTGTTTCATTTTCTCGATGTTAGCCGGCGGATGAAAATTATCGGCATCGAGGAATTCGTAGAGCAGCTTTTCGGCTAAGCGGGTCCCCACCGCCGTTTTGCCGGAACCGGAGACGCCCATGAGAACGATGGCTACTGGTTGGTCCACACCTTTAGTTCGTTCGTGCTCGGGCAACGTTCAAGAAAAGTTCGTTGTGGTCGGGCTAGGTTCAAGGTTCGCCACCGGAATCATGGCGTGTCGGCGTGTCGGGCGGCCGATGCGGCTGGCGTTCTGCCCCCTGACCTCCGTGCCTCTCGATGGCCCCCTTTTGGCTGCGAGCTGGCAAGCTGAACCTTACCCAACCACCTGATACAACTTTCGCATCGGCCGCCCCTTCAGGGCGATCGTTATTGTTTCCTTACCCAGGCACAAAGTTTCGGTCCCGGGCTATGATCTTTTAATGTTCTCTGCGCTAGTGATCCGTCTTTCTGCTAAGACACCGCTACCGGTTCGGCAGTTAGAGCGTGTAATTGGTCCAGGGCTCGGGTGAGGCGGAGTTCTGTTCCGGCCGTGAGCCACGGCGGTTGGTTAGTCGAGAACACCCAGTTCTTTGGCCCGATATGGATCGATGAGAGAGATAGACGCCCGTTGAGACGATTTAGCTCTCGGCTCAGCGATTTCTCTAGATCTGGCAGTTCATTCACAAAACCACCCGTACCGATTAGCAGGATTGGCCGATGCTCAAAAGCGCCGGCCGGTAAAAACTGAAGGAGGGAGTTCATGCAGCCCGACCAGTCTTCGCTGGGTACAGGAGTGATCAACAAAATCGCCTGCGCTTCGCGCACACGGACGATTAGATCAGTTAGCCGGTCCGATGCGTCCGGCGCGGATGGTTGCAATTCAATGGCGTGAGGCGTACGGAACGGCGTCTTCTCGTGAGGTTCCAAACGTTTTTGTAATCCGCGTAAAAGGAAACTGTTCCGAGACAGCCTGCTAGGGCTGCCCGAGATGGCGAGAAAATAGGACATAAGGTTGGCTGTTGTTGCTTTGATAAAAATTGGCTGACGAGACGAGAGGCTGCGAGGAGAGGTCAGCGGCAACAACAGGATTCAACCAAGGTCAGCATCGTGACCAGCCGATCCAAAACAAACGAGGAGGCTGACTGAGCTTGAAGGATCGGTTTCACGAAATCCTATATACTACTATTTCAGTAGAGTATGCAAACGGAAATCGCAAAAGCATTCCCAGCTCTGCTTGTGGCCATCAGGCCTAAACCAGGTAATACAGCTTCACTTGGCCGGCGTCTTCCAATTGCTTCTGTTTACAATGAGCGCAGGTATTCTTTTCTATTAAGTTGTAAGCGTGGCGCACGGCTTTAAGCGTGGCTGAATCTTTGTCGTCTTCTTCCGGAAAGACTTGATCACTCGCCAGCCAGCTGGAAAAACCGAGATTGTTCATGGCTTTGGCCAAGTCCGGGCGAATGCCGCAGAGCAAAACGGTGATCCCTTTTGCCTTCAGCTCTTGGATGAAATGTTGCAGTCGTTCCAAGCACACCATGTCTGGATTCCGGGTCCGTTTTAGACGGACGACAATGACGTGGATTCCCTTGCGCAGCGCCTTTTCTTTCAGTTCATTGAAGTAACGTTCGAGATCCGGTGCGGCTCCAAAGAACATCTCGCCTTCGAGATCATAAAGGATGAGTGCATCACACGTGGGGTCTTCCGTCAGGCGTTCGCGGACTACTCCTTCAGTGGTGACGACCAGCTCAGAACAGCGTAACCGGGCGGCTCTCGGCACAAACAAAACCATTGAGAGAGCGACTCCTATCAAAATTGAAAATTCAACACTGATAAAGAGAGCAGAGAAAGCGGTGATAAAGACCAGACCGGCGTCGTATCCGGATGCGCGCAGCGCGTAACTCAGCCGTCGCCAATCGACGAGCCTAGCCGCGGTGACAAACAGTAGACCGGCTAAAGCTGCTTTCGGAACGTACTGGGCCAGCGGTGCCAGCGAGACGAGTACGACGCCTACCGCAGCTGCGGCAAAAACTCCGGACGCTCGGCTCACGGCGCCGGATTGGAAGTTGATGGCAGAGCGAGTCAGTGATCCAGATCCAGGTAAGCACTGGAAGAAGCCACCGGTGAGATTAGCCAAACCTTCAGCCAGACATTGCCGATTGTAGTCAAGCGATTGGCGGGTCTGATTTGCGATCGACTTCGCGATGGCCAGCGCCTCCAACAAACCTAAACAAGCGATGGCTAAAGCACTGCTAGAAAGCTCCTTTACCCACCAAAACTTAATCGTCGGGATGTGTGGTGCGGGTAGTCCGGCCGGTACAGTCCCGATCACCGCGATAAGCGACTTACCATTGGGACCCGGCGCCGACCCGCCAAAGAGCGCAGCGATGATCGCGGCTAGTATCAAAGTCAGTAACATTTCCATCTGGGGAAGGCGGTAAGCTTTCCGTAACCTGCCCAGGGCTACCACGAGCAAAATTGTTCCCGCGCAGATTCCGAAGGCATAAACGTTCAGCGGACCGCCTTGAGTGAGCGTCAGCCAGACGCGGTAAAGAACATGCTGATGGCCACTGCCCTGATCGTGCAGACCGAACAAATTACCAACTTGGCCCAGAGCAATCAGACAACTGGCCCCGGCCATAAAGCCGAGCACCACTGATTCAGAAATATAGCGAGTGAGATCGCCGAGCCTGAAAACGGCAATCAAGATCTGAATGATCCCGACCATGATGCAGAGCAGAAACGTTGCCTGATAAGCATCAAATCGAGCGTCAGGATCGAGAAACGCCAACGAACTGAACACCACTAAAGAGATGGCATTAGTGGGGCCGTTGATGAGGTGAGAAGATGAACCAAAAATGGATGCTACCGCGGTTATTACAATCGCCGAATAAAGGCCAAAGCGAGGATCAACGCCGGCAATCAAAGCATACGCCATAGCCTGGGGCAGAGAGATGGCCGCTACAGTGGCGCCCGCGAGCAGGTCCTTGCGGGCATCAATCCAACGATAGTTAGCCATCAGTTTCATTTTGGCGGCGGCGTACAGACCAGATCGAACACACCGTTATCCGCGAAGAATTTCTGCTGTGCATCATCCCAGTCTTTCGCAACCAGCGTCACCGGGAATAGCTGAACAGCCGGCAGACGATTGGCGTATTCCCGGAGGATCTCCGGATCAATCGGTCGATAACCGTATCGTGCTATTGTCTCCTGCGCGGGACGGCTAAAGAGGAACTCCAAGTAGGCTTTCGCGTAGCCTTCGGTTTTCTTGCGCCCCACAATTTTATCAACCCAACTAACACTGGGTTCAGCGCGAATGCTGATCGGCGGGTACACTATTTCGAGCTCCCCTTGTGATTCCTGAGTCTCGAACCTGGCTTCGTTTTCCCAGGTTAAATGAATGTCGCCAATCTTGTCCTGAATGAATGTGATAGTCGAGTCACGAGCACCCGAACCCAATACGGCTACATTCTGATAAAGGCGCCTTAAGTAATCGCGAGCCTGTTCTTCGTTTCCGCCCCGGTAAATAATAGAACCCCACGCCGCGAGCAGGCTCAGCTTCCCGTTACCTGACGTCTTAGGGTTGGGCGTGATCACGGAAACATCAGGACGCACTAAATCCGGCCAATCTTTGATACTTTTCGGGTTTCCTCGACGCACCACGAAAACAATCGTTGAGGTATACGGTTGCGAATGATTCGGCAACCGGTCCGGCCAACCGTCCTTGATTAAGCCGTGTTTCCGTAACAAATCGATGTCCGACGGCAGAGCGAGAGAGACAATGTCCGCTTCCAACCCTTCGATAACCGCGTGAGCCTGTCGTGAGGAGCCTCCATGCGATTGCTTGATGGTTAACTTCTGGCCGGTTTCCCGCTCAAATTTTAAGACGAACTGTTGATCAAGATCTTGAAACAGTTCGCGCGTAGGATCATACGAGACATTCAACAGCTGAATCGATTGGTCGCGATCAATGTTTCCGAAGAATACGAGCGCAACCGCAACCAAGACAGCCAGGAGGGGGAGCACGCTGGTCCAAGTTCTCTTCATAGCGAGAGCCGCGCTCGGCCGGGACAAGTTGAGCAAGTAGCGCGACCTCAAGCCGATTGTATTACGCCGCAGGCGTAAAGTCTATTCCATTAGTAGGGAATGGCATAGCTCATCCCTACCGAGGGGCAAAGCTCTAAACCGCTACTGCTCGATGGAAGACACTGGCTCGCTGCTGACGGGTAGGGCGTGTTGCCTCAGTTCCTTTTGAACCTCGGCAAGTCCGCGAACTCCTCCCACCATCGCTACCAGCACCTGTTTGAGTTGATCCATCGGCGCCCGGCTGGCCCACATCAACAGCATCCCGCTCTTTTGCTGGAACATCACGTGCCAATCTCCCATCGCCTTCATTCCAGCAGGGATACTGGCGTTATCCAAGGCAGCTCTATTGATGACTACCAGGTGGAGGAACTGGCCATCCGGCAAGAGAAAGCAGGTGAGCGAAGCCGGATAATCTTTCCAAACGAATGCCCGGCAGCCGGCGGTCTCCATCGATTTCAGGCGCGATGGCAGCGCTTCGTAGTAAGGCGCTTTGTGTTCACGAAGAAAGGCTTGGGTCTCATTCAGGTTCGGGGTTTCCAGATCGAGCTGGGGGCCGCCCTGCACAGAAACCATTGCGAGCGCGTCCGTCTTAAACTCCTGAAACCGATCCGGTCCTCCCCGACGGGTTGAATAGAACAGGGCCAGGCCGCCTAATACGAGGCAGGCGGCGACCGCTAACCAGGCCGGCGGTAACGCAAATACGGATCGCCGGACTTTCTCTCCTCTAATCCGGGCCAGAATTTTTGCCTGTAGATCCGCCGGCGGTTCGATCCCAGCCAGCTTTTGTCGGATGGATCGGTCCAGGCTGATCTGCTCCTCAAACCATTTCTTCAGCTCGGCGTCGTTCTCCAGGTGGCTAAGCGCCTCGTGAAAAATAGGATCCGCCCCATCCCGGTCTTCCGACCGGTATGCAGATAAAATCTCTTTGGCGGCATCCGAATTCATGTTAAGAGGGCAGATTCTTTACCTGGGATGAGGGAATGTTTTTGCCTGGTGGTTCGGTCTTAGCTAAAAGCGTTCTCAATTGTTCCTTACCGCGGGATAGCCGGGACATCACGGTTCCAATCGGAATATCGAGCGTAACGGCTATCTCTTTATAGGAGAGGTCTGCCAGGTAAAATAATTCCAAGACCATTCGATAACTCTCTTCAATCTTGGCCAATACCTGCAGCACGGTGCCAGCGTCGATCGCTTGTGATACGGCCGAATCGCTGACCAGTAGGTCCTGGTGTTCCGGCTTGAGCTCGACCTCCGGATGGGACGACTGCGAGCGTAAACCCCGCAAAAACTCCCGGCGCAGCGTCGTAAATAGCCAGGACTTGATCTTGGTAACGTCCCGAACCTGAGCCTGTTGCCGGGTTAAAATCAGAAAAGTCTCTTGGGTGAGGTCAGCCGCCTGGGTCTCGTTGCGGGTTAAGGCAAAAGCAAACCGATAGAGGGGCGAGTACAGCTCAGAAACGATGGTCTCCAGGTCTAGGTCGGCTCGCACTAGCCAGCATTTCGCACAAATCCCCCGCGGGTTCTAGCCTCAACCACTTCGAGGGGATTGAAAGTCCGGGGACCGATCAGGCGGGGGATTTGTGCGAAATGCTGGCTATGGCAGCAGAACGACCCCGCTGACGCGGGATCATTCTGCTGCTCTCCTTCAAGGATAACGTTTGGGTTTGCCCGTGTCCTTCCCCAATCCCCGCAGCATCCTGATCCGGCGACCGCCGGATCAGGATGCTGCCATAGCCTGCCAAGCACGCTAAGGCATGCGCCTTAGGGTGCTTGGCAGGCTAGTGTGACTGAAATGTTGCAAAGCTTTCATTGATGATGTTGGGGGGCATGATTTCACTTTCCCGGCAGTGACCCAAGTTGTTGTACCCTTAACGGTAGTCGTTTTATCTGGACTTCTACTATGGGTCTGGTTCCTCGGGCTATCCCCGTTACGCCACGTCAGGTCCGAAGCCAAAAGACGCCGCTGGAGCTTGGAAGAAGATAACGAAGGGCTGTGGTATCGACTGACGGGCAACAAGTCAGGAATGGCTTGGCTGGCTGAATGGAACGGACGCGGTCCGCGTCCTTACATTGAACTATCGGTTCCGCATACTCCCACAATTGATGGTTGGTGCTTCATCACTAGCAGGGAACGCCACTCGGGACAACCTCCGCGCTTTCTGGCGGGTACCTTCACCGGCAAGAAAGAGCCGGAATGGTTTGTCGAATGGATGCATGCCAAGGTCATGATCACCGGGTTGCCTGAATTTGATCGCTTTTTTGTCGTAGCCGGTTCGTCACCAGCCGTGCGGGAACAACTTCCTATCGAGCTGTTGCAAAGACTTCGCGAGCTGCCAACCCCGCTCTTAAGCAAAATATTTGTGATCCGGGGAAAAGGGAAATTGGTATTTCACGTTGAGGAAACCCGACGGGCGGACTCGCTGAGCCTGATCGAGAGGTTGATGCTCTGGGCGAATGGATAGGAGCCGGGAAGCGAATGGGCGAACCGGCGAATGGGCGAGGCGGCAACACCGCACTAGTCCAATCCGTTCGCCTGGACGCAGGAAACGCCTTAAACTCATCGAGCCTGCCGCGCGGATTCGCGCCTCGCCGGTGCGCTCATTCGCCGTTTCGCCCATTCGCCTCCGGGCTCCTTCAGTGAAAATTCCTCTTTCCAGGTGCGGATTCGGACTTTAGAGAAAGGCTTGCACATGAAGAAAATGGAACATGATCCCCGAGAATATTCGGCGCCGGTTGTGGATGGGCCTGAACGCGCCTTTAGCCGGGGAATGCTATACGCCGTAGGGTTTAAAAAAGAGGATTTCAAGAAACCGATGATCGGAGTGGCTTCGACCTGGTCCCAAGTCACCCCGTGTAACGTTCATATCGACAAGCTGGCTCAGGAGATCGTGCAAGGCGTGGAAGGGTCGGGTGGTAAATCGATTACGTTTAATACGATCACCGTCTCGGACGGGATTTCGATGGGCACCGAGGGAATGAAATATTCGATGGTTTCGCGGGAGATCATTGCAGACTCGATCGAAGCGGTGAGCGCCGCGGAAGGGTTTGACGGAGTTGTTGCGGTCGGCGGCTGCGATAAGAATATGCCGGGTTGTCTGATCGCCTTGGCTCGCCTCAACCGGCCTTCGGTTTTTGTTTATGGGGGCACGATTTTGCCTGGGTGTTTGAATGGCCGCAACTTAGATATTGTTTCGATTTTCGAAGCGGTCGGCGCTCATTCCAGCGGCAAGATATCGGATAAAGAACTTGAGGCGGTCGAATCGTGCGCCATCCCTGGGCCGGGCTCGTGCGGGGGTATGTATACCGCGAATACCATGGCTTCCGCCATTGAAGCTCTGGGAATGAGTTTACCCAATAGTTCAGCTCAAGCCGCCATTTCCTCGGAGAAACTGGCTGACTGTCGGAGCGCGGGTGCTGCCGTGCTCAACCTCATAAAAAAAGGGATCCGGCCATCGGATATCCTTTCCAAAGAATCATTCGAGAACGCCATGACCGTGGCCATCGCGTTGGGTGGATCAACCAACGCGGTCCTGCATTTGTTAGCGATCGCTCACGCTGCGGGTATCCGGCTCAAGCTAGACGATTGGACCCGCGTAGGGAAACAGGTCCCGGTTTTGGCCGATCTTAAACCGAGCGGCCGTTACTCGATGTGGGAGCTCGTCCAAATCGGCGGGATCATTCCAATGATGAAGATCCTGCTTCAGGAAGGTCTTCTGCACGGAGATTGTCTGACGGTGAGCGGCAAGACCCTAAAACAGAACCTCGCCGCGGTTAAACCGTATCCAAAAGAACAGCAAATTGTCCGTCCTTTGAAGAACCCGATCAAACCGGAGAGCCATTTGGTGATTCTCTATGGGAATTTGGCCCCGGAAGGAGCCGTGGCCAAGATCTCCGGTAAAGAAGGGCTAAAATTTTCCGGTACCGCGCGAGTGTTTGAATCAGAGGAGAAAGCCTTGCGCGCGATCTTGGACGATAAGGTCAAGAAAGGGGACGTCATCGTCATCCGCTATGAAGGGCCGAAGGGCGGTCCCGGTATGCGCGAGATGCTTTCTCCAACCTCAGCCATCATGGGCAAAGGACTCGGCAAAGAGGTGGCCTTAATCACGGATGGCCGTTTCTCCGGTGGCAGCCATGGTTTTGTGATCGGGCATGTCACTCCGGAGGCGTTTGTTGGAGGGCCGCTCGCCGTGGTCAAGAATGGCGACACAATCGCAATCGACGCCGAGAAAAGGACGATCGACCTGAAGATCTCGAAAGCCGAGTTACAGCAACGACTGAAAGCCTGGAAACCACCGAAACTGAAATACCCTCGGGGCGTCCTAGCAAAATACGCGGATCAAGTGAAATCCGCGTCGCTTGGTGCCGTGACCGATTGACGGTAGGTAGGGGCCAGGAGCCGAAATCCAGGAGCCAGGAGGCGCGCGGAGATTTTCGCCCTACCGCCCCGTGGGCCCCCCGCCTCCTGGCGCCTACCGCGGCCGGACGAGCAGGAGCTCGTCCCGATTGGTCGACCCATTTTCCTCCAGCGCGATAGCCCCGGTCGTTTTCAACCAGCGAATCGTGGTGTTCTTGCAAATCCGTTCTAACCAATCGAACCCGTTCGGAATCGCGTAAAAACGTGGCTGAACCACGAGCTCTAACCGCTCGTTGTCAGGCGCTGCCAGGAGACCCCAGCCCGGGGGCACTCGTTCCGGTATCACCAGCCCAACCGGCGCTACCAGAAAATGAAGGTTCGCGAGCCGGTACCGGGTTACTCGTTCAAACTTGGTGTTCCCCTCTAGCTTGCGTTGCAGAGCCATGATCCGGCGGATCAATCGCCGATAACCTGAGTGCGGCAATTTTTCCGGATCGAATGGGTCCCATTCCGGGAAGAGCGAGCTCGGGATCCGGAGATGAGGATAATGCACCGCTAACAGCCGCTCCAGATTTTGCCGGCGTTCTTGCAGCACGCGGAGCTCAGTTTCAATGGCTGCAGTCTGGGCAGAATCCCGGTTGAGGTCCGGCCGGCTATGTTTGCACTCGAATAGCGCCACGGTAGGAGCCTCTTGCTCCGTAGCAGGTCGATAGCCCGCAACGTCTACCCGGTAGGGCGAGCGCGGAGCCCTGACCTCGAACGAAATGCAATGAAACCCTCGTTGATAAGCCCAATTCAGGGCCAATCTTTTCAGCAGCCAGTGCTCGGCCGTTTCATTTCGAGGACTAGGAGGAGCCACAGAAGCTTATCATCAGCGAGCGCGAGCTTTCGGCAAGCCATTCGACGCGCCCTAGGCTTGCTCAAGCCGGGTGCGCGTCGAGCGATTGCGTCTCGAGCGCCTCCTGGCTCCTGGATTCTAGCTCCTGGCTCCTATTTCTGGAGCGCTTCTTTTCCTTCTGCCGAGGAACCGATGTACATCACCAGATAGTCATCCATGCGCATGTAATCGAACCGGGCCGGCACCTTGGTGACGGTATATAAGCGGCTATGGATCACCCGATGCACAATCGTGTCATAAATAGCGATAGGTCGAGTCGGCTGGTCCGCGTTTACCTCGACTCCATAATGTCCTAGCCGTCTCTCTGCTTTCGCGATGGAAATCGGCTCTCTACTGGCTTGCTCCGTCGTTAGCGGACCTGCGTCGATCCCGATAAACCGGATCGCATAAGCCTTTTGCACGGCATCTAATCGACCGGTAGTGAGAAAGGTCTCTGCAGCTTCGGTCGCCTCTGTCCTTTGCGATGAAGTGATCCCATAACGTCCAACCACTACGTTATTCGGGTCTTCGACCATGAACTTAGTCTTCGCAAGGACCACGGGCGCCAAGAGAATCGTAAAAGCACAGACGGCCGCACGAAGTTTCATTGTGGCCGAAGTCTAATTAATGTTCCGTTTGGAAGTCAACGCCCTGGTGGTTGAAATCGCCGCCGATTACTCGCAAATACGAGTAGGCCGCGCGAAGCCGCTGACGTCCTCGTCCTTCGTCGTCGTCCTCCTGACTTCGCCCCGTCGTCTGAAACTCCCGGAGGCTACGTCGGGCAGGCTGTCCTCGACAAGGGCTGTTCGCGGGTGGCGTGCCGGTTGTGCAAACGGGTGCAGCCCGCTCAGGTTTTGGTAGGGCGAGGCTCCTGAACTACCGAGGTATTACTATAGGTGCCTCGTGCTGAACTACGACATTATACGCCTAGGCCGAAAAGCGCGCCGAGCCGTGGCCCAGCGCGTCAAAATCTTCGAGGACGAGGACGACGACGAAGGACGAGAACGAGCGCTTTCAGCTCATAAGCACCGCGTCATCGCCTCGAGCAACGGCCTCATCGTCTCCGGGGTTTCATCGCCCATATTAGAGACCCGGAAACTTTTTCCTTTTATCTTCCCGTAACCGCCGTCGATCTGGAAACCGAACTCATCCCTCAACTTCTTGGTAAACTGGGGAACATCGATTTCCTGATTGTTTCGTACGCAGGTCAAGCCCACGGAACGAAAACCATCCCGGGCAAAGAACTCAAAGCCATGCTCTTTCACCCATTCGTGCACTAAAGCGTTAGTCTCCCGATGACGCTGGAACCGGTTTTCCAAGCCTTCATCAAAGATATCTTCCAGCTTCGAACGGAGCCCAAAGATATGCGCGATACTCGGCGTACTCGGTGTCATGAACTCTTCCCCGTTCTTTTTGAATTCCAAAAGATCGAAATAATATCCGCGACCAGTGACCTGGGCAGCGCGTTCCATGGCCTTGTCCGAGCAAGAGAAGAGAGAGAACCCAGGCGGTAAGGCTAACGCTTTCTGGCTGCCGGTAATCATCATATCGATCCCCAGCTCATCCATTGGGATCGGCAGCGCCGAAAACGACGAAACCGTGTCTAAAATGAACACTACGTCCGGGTATTTCTTAACCACCTCGCTGATCTCGGCTAATGGGTTCATCAACCCGGTCGAGGTCTCGTTATGAATCAGAGTCAAAGCATCGTATTTCCCCGTAGCCAAAGCCTGATCCAATGCCGCCGGATCAATCGGTTCACCCCACTCGACCTGGAGAGAGCCCGCTTCTTTCCCGCACCGCTTGCTGACGTCGTACCATTTGTCGGAGAACGCGCCACACATGCAGTTGAGCACCCTTTTGTTCACCAGATTGCGAATGGCGCCTTCCATGATCCCCCAAGCGGAAGAGGTCGACAGATAGACTTGTTTGCTGGTCTGGAAAAGCGTTTGCAGGCGCGGATGAATCTCCTGGTATAGATTCTTAAAATCGCCGCTGCGATGCCCGATCATAGGCGTACTCATCGCTGCGAAAGTCTTCGGCGACACTTCGACCGGTCCCGGAATAAAAAGCTTAATCGTTTTCGTCATGACTTATTTCTCCCTAAATGCGTTACGTCTTGTAGTTCCCTGTTCCCTCCTGGAACCCGTAATCTGAGCCAGGTCGGGCAAAACTCAAGGACCGGTAGGTACGAGCTCCCGACTTCGCGAGGCCTTCAGCCTTCGTCCGGCATGACGACGTGGCGCTCTCCTCGGGAGTAACCGCCGCCGGGTTGGAACATGGGAACGCCCACCGTAACTACTGCGGTCAGGCGAAAAACCTCTGAGCGCCCCGAACCGTTCTGAAATCTTCCTTTCGGCTCATCTTCCCCGATTGACCTCGTGCCATCCTAGGTTAACCTTCCCATCCTTCAATCCGCTGCTTTTGCGCTCGTAGCTCAGCTGGATAGAGCAAGGGATTTCTAATCCCTGGGTCGTGGGTTCGAGTCCCGCCGAGCGCGCACTAAATTCGAACCCTCACCCGCCACTTACCCGCCACTTTAGCACCCCTTCCCGCTATCTTTACCCTCGCAAGCCATCAACACGCGTCCTGGGGGCTCTGGTGAACGCCTTTGGCCATTCTAGGGGGTTGCGTGAGCGCCGATTCGGAGTCAGAATCCAAGTCTCAGAATGGCCTTCGACACCCAGCGACATCTGAGAGCGGCGGCCCGGTCCTCTTCCAACGGGGCGACAGCAGGAACAACCACCACTAAGCGGCACCGCCACGCTGATCCCCTCGAAATGCTCAAATTAACGTTGCGGGTGCTTAGTGAGCGCGAATATCAGGATTTCATCCACGGGCTAGGACTACCGCCGCGCAGCGTCATAGAAGCGAGACTGACCCGGCACTGAAACATCGGCTGCCGAAAAGCTCAAATGGCGGTTATCGCTGCTCAGCGTTTTAGGCGTCCCGGCCACCTTCAGCCAGTCGTTGGTCTTTCGATTTCACGACACCAATGTCGGGAAATTTGCCTGACTTCGGTCCCCGCCTGCTGTTCCTTGCCGCCTGTCAGCTCTTCGTAGCGGTGGGCTGTAGGGACCGATATTCCAGCCTCGGTTAACTGCTTCTCTTTGGTGATGGTATTCTCACCGTTGAGAACACCATGGCCTTTATTAGGCTTAGCCTTCTCCAGTTCCCGGCTCAGCTCTCCGATCCGAATGCAGGCCCTTAGTTTAACTTCTGCAAACTGCCGTTCCGCTTCAGGATTGTCGTTGGTTCGTTGGTCTAGTCGATCTCCTCGCCCCATACACGCGTCGCCTGTAGCCCTAGGAAGACGCTGAAAATTGCCTCTTCTGCCTCCTCGCTCAGCTGGCCGCTGATATTCAGTGCACTCAAAACAGCGGCGAGTTTATCCAGAGCCTCCTGAGTCGCCGCGTCCATCATTTCTTGGTAACGGGCTTCGCTGATCTCGCCCGCCTTGTAGCTGGCTTCCAACTGGTCACTGTAAGCCAAACGCTGGTCAGCGTATTCACGTAGCTCGCGTACAAGCTTGTCGGCCTTGTCCGTCGTCATTGTTGCTGTAGCCATTCTGGTCGGACTTTGATCGAAAGGTTGTCGAAATTCATTGCTCGTTGTTGTCGTTGAGGGGTTGGGGTTGTCAGTGGGTCCTGAGGAAAAGCGCTTCGAGTGCGGCCGGCCAATGCCATCGGGGCCAGCACGGTCTGTCATGCTTAAGCTTGTAGCTCGTCGGTGATCTGAGAAAAGCCAGCTCCTGTTCGTTCACCCTTTGCAAAAGCTCGAACAGTTCGGTCTCTTCCGGGTTGAGCCGTCGCCGCAGTTTCAGCCGTTCCACCAAATCAAGTCTCAGCGCCAGAGAATAGTTGTCAGGGTCAGAGCTTCCGGCCAAATACGCGGCCCATTCTTGGTCGGTCGTCGGCGGTCTAAAAGCACTCAATCAATGTTGGCCTTCTCCACCCACTCCGTGAGCAGGTTGATCAAATGACCTGCGACGAAGCGGTCAGCGCCTTTGCGGGCCTCCTTGATGGTCGGGTAATGGCCAGTGGCTAGGGTGCCCCCGTCAACGAGCACGATCATCTCCCACTCTTCGTTGCCCAAGTGATCAGTTCCGCCCACTAGCAGGCCCTGCAGCTTGTGGCCTAGCGCCTCCAGCCTGAACTGGTTGAGGCCGTTGTAATGCATGCCCAATTCGGGGTTCGGAAGTTTCTTAGCCACTGATTCTTGCCGCCTCGCTGTAATCTCTGTTTGTCATGCCAACAATGTACGGCGGCACCGTACAACTATCAAGCCTTGATTATACGGCACTGCCGCACTTACACTTGTGGCATGCCCAACGACGAGAGCGAGCCGTTGACCAGAGAACTACTCGACCGGCTGCGAACCTACGTTGAAGCTAAACGTGGCCGGGGTCGTGAGATTGCAGCCTTTCTGGGCATCGAGCCTTCGTCCGTGTCTGACTGGCTCAATGGTCGCACGGTCCCGTCACTCGAAAACGGTTTGCGCCTTCAGCAGTATCTCGCTCGCCGTAGACGCTACGGCTTAGAAGGACGCATCCAATGAGTTTCGAAAGCGCTCGCAGTCGCAAACGCCATATCGCCATTCAGCGGAGACGGCGCAGAGCGTGGCAACGTGAAGTCGCCGTTCAAGAACGCGAGGTGGCAGCTCATCAGCGCAAGGTCGGCTCGATCCGCTACCAACTCAGGCAAGCGCTCAGCGAACTGCTGGCTGAGCACAAAGACGCCGGGATGCTGCCTACCAGCGCCCGGTTTCTCTTTTACGAACTGGTCCAGCGCGGCGTGATCTCCAAGCATGCCACTGGTGGCCGCCGCGCCGATCAGAATATGATCGATGCTCTGACTAGCCTGCGGGAAGACGGCACGATTCCCTGGGATTGGATCGTGGACGAGACTCGCGCAGTGAGCGATTACACCGGCTACGAGTCGGTCAAAGCGGGCCTGACTAATGTGGTTGATCAAATCAAGCTCGACCCCTGGAACAAGGATGCGCCCTTGATATTAACTGAAAGCCGGTCTTTGGCCGGGGTCTTGCGCAGCCTGTGCGGCCAGTACCGGGTTATCATCGCGCCGACAAACGGTCAGGCTGCCGGATTCCTCCACACCAAGGTCGCGGAGTTGTCGGACCAATACTCAAGGGTGCTGTACCTGGGCGACTTCGATCTGGCCGGTGGCGACATCGAAAATAATACCCGGCGCGTTCTTGAACACGAGGTAGGCAATCTTGGCTGGGAACGGCTGGCCCTGACTGCTGCACAAGTCGAAGAATACAATCTGCCGGTGATCGAAAAGTATGATCGGCGTTTCACGGACGGTGGCAAACACGATGCCGTTGAAACCGAAGCTTTGAGCCAAGCCGTCATTGTCCAGATCGTGCAGGAGCGGCTGGACGAACTGTTGCCTGAACCGCTCGAAGCCGTTCAAGAACGCGAGCAAGCGCAGCAAGAAAGTCTCAAGGATTACCTAAACGGCTTCGAACCCGAATAGGGACGTGGAGCGAGCCATCCGCCTGCAGGTCGCCACCATGCTATGACCCTGCTTTTGGAATTCCTGGGCGTTTTAACCGTGGCCGCCGCCCGTAAATCCACCTGGGCCTCGTGTCGGCACCACCATGGGCAGAAGATAGTAGGTTCCCGAATCGACAAAGGCACTACTCGGGTCCACGTAAGGATCGTCTAGCCCTTGGTTTTCTTCCGATCGGCGGTGTCGATTGCGTCTCAGATAATGGTTCAACGTCCGATTCGATATGCGGCTACGTTGCGATTGTGTCAGGTGCATGGCGATTAGAATCCTGTCGATAGCCTCATGGCGGCGTCGCCCCGTTGGATTGCTGCTGCTCTGGCGGCGTCCACAGATCCACTCTGCCGTCCGGTTGGACAATGCGGAAAGCTCGCCCTGGTTCTTGAGCTTCCCCCGGCTGATGCAGTTCCAAGATCACGGTAAAACCGTTGCCCTCGGGCGGAATCAACGGCAGACCGTCCTTGCCGGAAATTTCCATCAGTTGCCTTTCGCTCGGATAATGATTCGGGAACCGTCTGGCTAGCAAATGAAGCGCGTGCGTCTTCATCGCGAGGACGTGCAACCTCTTTTCACCCGCAGCCATCGCTTTCACCATCGCCGCCCGAAACTTCGCGTAACAGCTTTTGGGCAGCTCCTCGCCCCGGCCCATCCATTCGTAAAACGTGCTCAAGCCCAGCCCGCAAACGTCGCAGTGGGTCTCAAAACTCGCCCCCGGACAATCCGTCATACTGGCTACCAAACGCCGCGTCATCGCCGCCACCCTTAGATCAATCATCCGGCTTTTCTGCTTTTTCTGGGGCGGCTGCTTGACCGGCTCTGGCGCTGCCGGGAGCTGGTCCGGCACCGGATGCACTGAACCCCTCCGCAATCTCGGCATCTGCGGGTTGCGATGCTTGGCTCGTTCTGCGGCGCTGCGCAGCTTTGGCGGCCTTTTCATATGCTTAGTCCAGCTGCACGAATGGTCTGCGGATGCGGCGAAGTCGCGAGACCGGCTTTCTCGCGGTCCCGATCTCGGATTGCGGGCGGCTGGGTTTTTCACTTCCTACCATGTGCCGTGGACCGCTTACCACGTGACGCGGTTTAGGTTTCTGGCGAACAAACCGGCCAGTCTTTTTATCGCGTGGCCCAGTCATGATTTGCCGCTTGTCCACATCGACCACACTAGCCGATTGAAACAAGCTCTCCGATCGTTATCTAACCGTTGTTGCTCCCGTTCAGCCTTCACCCATCCCGGCACTTTCGCTTTCGGGCTTGGCGGATTGGGCCAGAGGTAAGCCGTCTCCAGTTGCAGATTCTCGCGTATCCTGATCGCATTCATGGGGTTGCCCTTCTGCTCTGCTCTGGCAGAGGTTTCCGGCGTTTTTTCCTGAGCTGTTTCTCAGTCCGCCGCCGTGCCAACTGAGTCTTTTTTCGAGATTCACGGTGTCTCATATCAGGAAATCTCCAACAGTTTCTGGCCGCGTTCGGTCAGTTGCCAGCCGATGAATTTTCGGCCGGTGCGGGTGTCTTGCCACACCATCTCGGCCTCCTGCGTGGTCTGGCCCAGATAATCGACGAATTTGCAAAGTGCATCGTACCGCGCCGGATGCGTGCGCGGTACACCGCACTGGTCGGCAATGGCCGAGACGTAGATAGGCCCTTTGTTTAAGGATTCTCGCACTTTCCGGGTCTCCTGTGCTGTTAGCTGATGCTCACTTCCGATTGCTCCGGTGTAAGTGCCATCCTCATTGCGTTTCAATGGTTGCGTTTTCATAATCGTCATCTCACTACCCGGTCGCCTCGAATTGCTGCCCGCCCGTTTCTGCGCCTACCCATTTCAACGCACCCAGGTTTCCATTTTAATTCTTGGAGCGTCCCGGCTGCGAAGATCGTTTGCAGTGGCTCGCTCGGCCCGTTCGCAGCCTGCGGCGCTGATGAGGCAAGACCATCAGCAACCGCAGGCGGCGAGGCAGCATCAGGACAGCGTTTGTTTCGGATAATCAAATCGGGGTTACCCAAGTTAACCGTCTCGACCGTGAACTGGTCCGGCCACCTGTCTAACACCCGGCGAATCAAAACCGGGTCCAAAAATTCGCTTAGCCAGGACAGATGCCGGTGGGTTTTCTCTAACAGCACAACCAGCTTTTGCCTAGTTGTCTCTAGTTCGGCATTCGGCTCCCCAACCGGCTCTAGCAGCGGTGCGGCGGCCTGTTCGGATTCCTGAATTCGAGATTTTTCACCGCCAGTCCACCGGTACAAAATATCGCTGCTACCACCTCTGGCTTTACGCTCGGTAATGGCAATTTCCGCTACCCCTGCCAGTAAGCGTTGCACGTCCAGGCTTGGAATCCGTGTGGAGTTGTAGAGCTTTATTAACCTCACCCCATTAGCTCCAGCTTGCCTGACCGCTCTGATTAACACCCGACGCATCAAAATATCTTCCCGGCTTTCAAGCTGGCCGTCTTGCAAACGGATCGTTGGTTTGCCGCTTGAGAGTTCAGTCGAGCCTTGAAAAATTTCTGGGAACTTGGCGATTTGGGTCTCCAGAAATACCGGTGAAAGTGCGTGCTCACGTCTCAGTTGCCCGTAGGTCACCGGCTCGTGATTCTTGAGTAGCTGCCGCAGCTCTTCGTGTTGGGCGGCATCGGAATAAGCAACCATTGGTTTGCGTTTGTTCGGTTTTTTGGCACTCATAGGAATTTGTATTCGTTGGCTGAGGTACTCGTCCTGGCGCCGCCGCCACTGCGCCGTTTGTGCCGCAGTGGGTAAGTAGGATCGAGCGTGGCGAGATACTCTTGGTTGGTCATGCTGGCGAGGCGGGCCTCCACTACCTTCTGCGTGACCGGCTTGGGCTGCGTGTAGTCTTTGAGCGCCACCACAACCGTGGGCTGCGTGTGCCCGTTGTGTTGCAGCCGGATTGCGATCGGGCTCTGGGCGAGCTCCAGTAGATCGTCGACCTGGCTCCGGCTAAAGCCGCAGTCCCTGGTCAGCAGATGCAGCCGGATCACGCCGCCGTTACTTTCCAACAATTGAAGCAGCCGCTCACGTGGCGTGCGTATGCTATTTGCGCTCATTGTGTCGGGCCAGTGGCGGGTGAGGGTTCGATTTAGGTGCGCGCCCGAGGAGGCGCGAACCCACGACCCAGGAATTGGATATCCCTAGCATAGACTGGTTTGTTTCAATATTCATTCTTGTTCGGGTTGGTTCATTGTCTTCTTTAGAAAAGCTGCATCTCAGCACTGGCCAAAGCGCCCGGCCCCGGCAGCCGGACGTGCTCGCGGCGATGGCAGAAGCCGCATAGACCAATCAGATCCGAGTCCGGCGTTGAAGAGACCGGATCTGAGTAGCGCAGATGGTGGACCTGTTTGAGCCGCCTGGTCTTACAGATCTCGCACAGCCCGCCAGAACGGACGATGACGCGGGCACGCTGCAGCGACCACTCGACCGTCCTCAAGAACCGGCGGTAATCGCGTTGCTGGGCTGTCAATCTGTGCTGCTTTTTCATCATCCGCTTTTTACGGGGCTTGGGGTGCAATAAGGTGCAACAACTCGCCTAAAAATGGGGTAGTTGTTGCACCCCTTGTTGCTAGTTATTGCACCGTTGTTGCAGGTCGTTTTCCGAGGGGAATTGCAAAGTTGTTGCCAACGGGGTGGGGAGTTGTTGCACTGTTGCGCGTATATACCCATGCAACAGTGCAATAACTCACCGATCTGAGGGTCTTTAGACCAGTTCATAGTGCCCCCTTTTGCTCTTTTTGATCTTGCCCTTATCGACCAAAATTTTGGCCATCTTGGAAATGGTCCAGTTGGGCAGCCCCATCACTTCGCCAAGCTCTTTGTTACTGTCGATGCCGCTCTGAATATGCTGAAGTAAAGCGTCGGACCGACTAGCCTCTTTGCATCCCAGAGTAACAACCGCGCCTGCGGGTTTAATCGTCCACTCATAGTCGGGCACCGCTTCACAGCCGCGATATTTAACTAACCGGCTCACAAAGTTGGTTCCTGGCTGGTCAGTGCCTTCCTTCTTGTCGTCCAGTCGCATCACCCAAGCCGCCGCATCTTCGCGTTTACTGGTGCCGCGCATCCGAGTCGTATTGACCCCTGTATGGTGGATGATGACCACACTGATTTTGGTCCGCCGCAGCTCTAGGAGCCACGGCAAAACCTTTTCCCATTCATCCGCATCGTTCTCGCCGACGCCGGTGAACAGGCATCCGAGGTTATCAAGCACCAACACCTTGATCCCTTTTTGCACACAAATTTGGGTAATCAGCCCCTGGTCTATTTTTGAAGCCAGATTAAGCACCAACTCCGATTGGCTATACAGGATTTCATGATTGAGTAGGTGAAAATGCTCAGGAATCTGACCGCCATTTATTGCCTTAATCCGGCCTCGGATATCGTCGGCTGGCATCTCCCCGTCCACGTAAAGCACCGGCCATTGCTTGGCCTCGTGTACCGACCATGGACCGCAGGGTTGGCCTTCAGTCAGTGCACTCGTCAGCCACATGGCGAACCAGGTCTTACCTGATCCGCGATAGGCAAAAATGAAACCCAAGTCTCCTTCCTTAAACCAGTCCTTGAGGATGATTTGGCGGGGCGGAATCTCTATTTCGAGAAGCTCGGAACCCTTAACCGTAGCCTTACTCAGCGCCTGGAAACGTCGCGCTTGGGCTGCGGCTTCTTCATCTTGTACTTTTTTGAGCCCAGGGTCCGGCGTGGCTTTTGGCGGCGGCGAGTCTAGCTCTACCGCATCCCGATGCAGTTTCTCGACGAGGTCCCTGTCAGCACCAGATTCGATCAGTTCGGCGACATCTTTGAAGCCTTTCGGCAGCCGGACCGCTTTCATGGAGCGCCCGTTAGCAAAACTAGCGGCATCAGCCTCCCACTTTTGGCCGGCTTCGTCGTTCTGGGTCCAGAGCATAACACCTTTGATATTTGGTGGCAGATCCGCCAATAACTTTGCGTTGCCGCTTCCACGGGTCGCAACCAGCGCCCATTTTTTTGAGGCATGCACCCCCAGCACAGCATCCACGCTGAACATGTCCCACTGGCTCTCGAAAGCATGGACGTACTCAACCTTTGAGAGATCGCCAATCACGAAAAGCGCGACGGGAAAACCTTTAGATTCGTAGAACCATTCGGGGCGTTGTCCCGGTGGCACTGTCTCGTCTTTGAGGTAGTGGATTGAAGTCAGCTCGCCCTTAGAATTAATAACCGGGAAAGCCCAGTGATCGGTGCCAAACTTCTTATTGTGGTAACGGCCAATTAATTTCTGGTCGCGTAACCAGGCCGCATACTCAACCGAGAACGAGCCGCGCCAATCTAGCGCCAAGTGCTTCAAATCTTCGTCGGTTACCTTCTGTACGCATTGCTCCCAGTCTGTGAATGGCTTGGGCTCTTGGTTAGAGCCGTTCTTGTGATACCCAAAGTCTTGACCAGCATATAACTGCAGGTCGGTGAAGAAGCGCTCCCAATCGCCCTCCGGTATGTTGCGCAGCCGCATCCAGGTCTCAAGGATGTTGCCGGTACCGCGCTCGCCTGAAGCAAAGCCCTTACACATGCCGAGCTTCTCATCCCTGGCGATGTGGATACATACCGAGTCACCGGGACCGCCTTGGGCCTTGCGCATGCCGTGGCGTTCCGCGCCTTTGGTTTTGCCGCCCGGTAGGAGATAATCGGCGACGGTCTCGATGTGGTCCTCCATCCAAGCCCGCGCTAATTGCACCGGCGTTGTCATGAGCGGGAGCTCCGTTCTGCGTCGGTTTCGACGAGAAACCATGAGCCGCAATGACACCTGACCGGCGTCAGCGTCCCCGCGAGAAAAGCTCCGCGAAAGTCTGCGTCGGCGGTGGAGTAGACAGCACGGTATCGGTGGAGCAGCTGGCATAGACCGCATTCGATCTGAAGCAGACGTGGCCCCGGCTTGAGCCTCGGTCGGGATGAGGGATTTTCCATCATATCTTGTCTGTTGAGCCGGGCGTTTCTTTGCGGGATGCCCGGCTCTTTTTTTGTTAGGCGGCAACCTCTTTTTTCGACGGTCGGCCACGGCGGCGGGGGATAACTGTGGGTCGCGGCTTCTTTGGCGGTACCGTTCCCTGCATCCAGGCAATGACGCTTTGGACGTCGTAATAAAATCTGTTCCCGTGCAGCGTGCCCTTGATACGACCGGCTCTGAGCGCACGGCGAAGGGTCACGGGATGGCACTGTCGGACTCGGTCGTTGATGCCCTTGGCGGGCAAAAATAGCTGTATCGGTGTAGTCGATGGATCTGCGGTGGTCATTGTTGTTGGCCCAGAGCCGCTCGCTTTTTTTGGCTGATGGCTAGCCTGCGAGAGCCCTGGAAACGAAAAAGCGCGGCCATCAGTTTGACCGCGCCAGCGTGCCGCGACCGCGCCTGAACTAGAGAGACTCCTATCGACCGAGCAGGTCCTAAGCAAGGAGTGTCAGGGGATCTTTGTGTTCGTGTTTGCTAGTTAACCTACCGCGTCCGCCCTGTCACGTACAATGTTCGTTTTATTACTCACATTGTTAGGTGGCTGGTTAATCGGCACTACCTTAGAGGACGCGGCCAGGATCGAGCCCAGCCCGGTTACCACCCCTTCACGAGTATCCGTATAATGCCGCTCCGTTGTCTGGATGTCGGCATGTCTCAATGCCCGGCTGGCGGCATAGATGCCGTCATTGTCGCAGATCAAACTGCCATACAATTTTCTCAGACCGTGAACCGGCGAACGATCTTTGACCCCGGCCTTGCGTAACCACACCGCCAGCTTTTCGAAAGTTTTTTGGGCTCGATAATGCTCGAATCTAGCGTTTTTCTTGGGTGCAACCTGCGATTCGAGAACAAAAGTTGAACTACTTTTTGCGTGCCAGCCTCTGAACAAACCAATGACTTCCCGCTCCAGCGCAATCGTGCCGACACTCTTAGCCGATTTGGGATGGATAAACTCGGTCACTCCAACATGCAGCGTCCCCCCATCGAAATCGAAAGCACTCCATTCGATCGCGTCCGCCTCGCCCCGGCGCAGGCCAGCGGTCAGGCAGAGTAAAAGCGCTTTGAACAGTTCCTCGTTCTCTTTGTTAGCCAGCTCGGCATTGGCTTTAGCCAATAGATCGGTGGCTTTGACGCTCTTGACGAACCGGTGATTATGAGACGTGAGAAACTTGACCTTGGCGAATGGGTCGGGCAAACCCGCGAGCTCCAATTGCTCTAAGCGCTCAGCACTGAACAAAGCTTTGCACTGGCGCAAAATTGTATTCGACGTGGTTTCTGCGGCCTGGCGCTTTCCCTCGTCGCCAAGGCCCCGCTGTTTGATGTAATCGGCTCGCCACTGTTCAACCGCGGCGCGGGTGATGTCGGCGATTTTGATGGCGTTGACCTTGGCTAACCATTTCTCACGGTTCTTACCCTGACCGCCGATACCGGTACGATCCAGGCCCTTGATATCGGAAAAAACCCTTCGCACCTCGGCGGCGTACTCGAAGAACGTCTTGGTCCGGCCCAGCCACAGTTTCTCGACCTTCGCGAGCAACTGGCCGATGGTCTCGGTAGGTATCTCTTCAATCCCGTCGCCGTACTTGGCCCAGGTTGCAGCCATACCGTTGGTGGTTAGGAAATCGGAGATCTCCTTGGCCTTTCTGGCCGCGTCGGCTTCGAGGACCAACTTGGTGGAGAACGTTTTTCTGTTTCTGGTGCCGCCTTGCTGCAGCCGGATATGAAACGGCAGGCTGTTGTTTTTCGGGTCGTACCGGAAGATCTTCTGTTTGAATTTCTTGATGCTGGTTGCCACTGTTTTTATCTGCCTCGTTGTAACAGCCCGGTTTTCACCCGCCACTTACCCGCCACTTTCGCTGTTTTCTGGTGTTCGCTAAAGTTCGTTATTTCGCAGAACAAATATGGCCGATGTCCCTCGTAAAATAAAGGAAATTGTACGCTAAAGTGCGCTTCGTGTTCGTTTGATGAACTCCCTGGGAAGTAAGGGATTTCTAATCCCTGGGTCGTGGGTTCGAGTCCCGCCGAGCGCGCCACGCCGCTTTCAGGCGTCCAACGGAGCCGCCCACTCTTAAAACGGCAGAAGCTCTTTGAGCCTGACTGTCTTCTGTCTTCCAAGAACAACCTGAGCGTTCAGGTTCTCTTCGTCGACGGTAATCATCGAGGCTATGGCGCTGCGTTCTGCGCAAAAGCCGCCAGCGGTGTCAATGCACGGGCAGCGCCTGCGATTGAATTATATTGGCTAAGGTGACCGACCCAGAGCCGAGTTTAAGCCGTAGGCCGTGACCGGTCTCATTCAAAATGCACGATTGCTTCTGAAACAGCTAAAACTCCCCCGGAGTTAACTCATGACTTGGCGGCACGCGCGAATGTCAGTAGCCTGACCGGATATATGAGCAGTGCCAGCTGTCTAACAGTAGTCTAAGTTATGCCCTTGGCATTATGCCGTTCCTCCGAAAAGGATTTTCGCTAATTAAGAATCGTCCTAACTCCGTCTGAGGTTAGGTCAGGGATGCCAGTGTAGCCTGGGTTGTTCGATTAGAGTAATAATGGCAGTTTTAGCTGGTAGACATCATATGAGGATAGGAATTACTTAGAATGGGAGAATCCGGCTCCTAACCACGAAAACGAAAACTGAACCTTGCCTCAAGGAAGAAGTGGCACCGTGGGCGGATCCGTATCAGAGTATCGTTACCGTACGCTTTCGATTGGCCGCAGTGGTCTTCTTTTCGTTTGCGTATTCGGAAGGTGGATAGTCTGGTTAAGCGATTTCTTTCCCTACAGCATCGTTCAATTCCATCGTTGCACAGACCGGGATTGGCCAGTACACTGATAGGGTTGTTCTTTCTGCAGGATTCAGGGGAAGAGCAACTTTGGCGTCCCGCCATTTAAGCCGGTTGGCACGGATTACCGGCCGGAGCTTTCGAACTCTCAAGGAAGGTTTCCCAGGATGGAATGAAAGATTTAAGCTATCTTCTATGTTCACATCGAGTGGGAAACCGGCTTGGGGCCAGGTCTTTTCTAGTTATATCTTCGCAGTTATTGCGGTCTGGCTAGCGGTCTTACTGACGCTTTGCTTGGGCTCGGCTCTGAAGGACAAAGTTACCTTTTTCTTCTGTGCCGTCATGGTTTCGAGCTGGTACGGCGGACTCTGGCCCGGTCTGTTCACCGCGTTTCTGTCCTGGCTGGCGCTCGATTATTATTTTGTTCCGCCCCTGTTTTCGTTGGGAATCACAACGGAAGAGCTGCCGGACGCGTTGGCTTTCAGTGCCACTGCTGTGTTTATCAGTTGGTTCAATAGCGACCAAAGAAGAGCAAAGAGCTTACTCCGACAAGCGCATGACGAGCTCGATGCTAAGGTAAGAGAGAGAACCGCCGATCTGAACCGAGCGAATCTGCAGCTCCAATCTGAAATCGCGGAGCGGCAGGCGGCTGAAGAGAATTTACTACAGGCGCAGAATGAAGTAGCTCGAATTGCCAGAATTACCACAATGGGGGAGTTAGCAGCCTCGATCGCTCACGAACTTAATCAGCCACTTGGCAGTATTGTAGTTAATGGAGGCGCTTGTTTGCGCTGGCTGGGAGGCGCCGCTCCCAATTTGGACGAAGCTCGTCAAGCCGTCGAAGCGATCATCCGAGACGGCACCCGCGCCAGCGACGTCTTAGTGCGTACCCGTAAACTTGTCCGGCCTGGGACAGGGACCCGTGAACGGTTAGACATCAATAGCGTGGTCCAGGAAGTTGTAGCCTGGTCGAACGATAAGCTGCAGCGGAGCGGGGTTTCATTGCGGCTCAAGCTCCAGGACGATCCGCCGCCGGTGACCGCTGATCGCGTGCAACTGCAACAGGTGATTCTAAACCTGGTAATGAATGCAATCGAAGCCATGCTCGAAGTGAGTGAATCTTCTCGCGTTCTATGGATTCGGACAGAAAAGCAGTTTTTGGCCGATCTTCTGGTCAAAGTAACCGACTCTGGCGCCGGGATTGATCCCAAACATTCTGGCCGGATATTTGAACCATTTTACACCACAAAAGCGAATGGCATTGGAATGGGACTAACTATTTCACACTCCATTATAGAGGCACACGGTGGCCGCCTTTGGGTAGCTAACGGGGAACGCGGCAGCACTTTTTGCTTTACCCTGCCAATTGATCGGGAGAGACGACGTGGATAGCGACGAGCCCATCGTTTTTGCGATCGATGATGACGCTTCCATGAGGGAAGCCTTATCTCGGCTCTTCCGTTCGATCGGAATGCGGGCCAGCGTATTTTCGTCAGCCGAAGAATTCTTAGCATTCAAGCGGCCCGACGTCCCGGCCGCGCTGGTGCTCGATGTCCGGCTTCCGGGATTGAGCGGATTGGAGCTTCAACGACAGTTGAACGGGAGCGGGATCCCGATCATCTATATTACGGGTCACGGCGACATTCCTATGTCGGTGGAGGCGATGAAGGCCGGGGCGGTCGAGTTTCTCACCAAGCCTTTCCGAGATCAGGTCTTACTCGAAGCCATCGCTGTGGCCATCAAGCGCGATCGAGAAAATCGAAAGGACCGGGCAGAAAGAGCGGAGTGTGGATCGCGGTACTGCCTTCTAACTCAGCGGGAACGCGAAGTGATGAAGCATGTAGTCGAAGGCCTCTTGAACAAGCAGATTGCGGCAAAGTTGGGTACTAGTGAATTCACGGTAAAGATTCATCGCAAGGCAGTCATGCAAAAGATGAAGGCCGGTTCAGTGCCCGAACTAGTTCGTTTGTCGCAGAAGTGTGGATGCCATCTCTAAAGCACTAATTCGTTACGCCGAAGGTCTAGTTGCGAGAAGATCTGGATAGGAGATTATGAACTCCGATCCCCGTTTGGAGACCAATGGTCTCTGTTTTCGTAACCATTATAAATACTATATGAAGGTTAGAAGAGCTTCAAACCTAATACCTATCAGAACCGCTCTTGTCTCAGAGCGGGAGCTGTCGCCGGCGTCTTGGCGGGCCAAACCATCGGGGATTTCGGTATCTGACGTCGACCCCATCGATTCGAGCAGTGAGTCCGTAGAACAAAGTGATTGGTACTGTCTGCGCTGTCGACGAAATCAGGAAAAACTCTCGGCGTCGCATCTTCGCGTGCTGCTGGCTGTAGCCGTGTTTTGTCCCCGTATTCGATTTAAACAAATTATCCGGAATACAGAGACCTGGGTGACTGAGCCCCTGTTTCCTGGCTATTTCTTTGCCAAATTCGACTCAGAGCGAATGGTAGCTGAAGCGCTGGCAGCGTATGGAGTGTCCGACGTGTTGAAGTTAGGCGCCCGCTATGCCGTGGTCCCGGATGAAATTATCAGTGAGCTCAGGCAGCAGACGAGAGGTACGGAAATCGGATCCCAGGCGTCGGCACTGGTGCCCGGCGAACGATGGAGAGTAGTGGATAACATGATAAACGGTCTGGAGGTGGTGATCGTGGAGATTCTGCCGGCCAGGGAACGTATAGAGCTACTCCGTGAGTTCCTTCAGCGAGGGGCCAGGGCCCAATATGGCGATGATAGTTTGTGGCCTTCGATCTCTAGCGGATCGAGTTTGTTAGAATTTGCTGCTCGGGTAGAAGTGCATTCCGCGCGACGCGGTGTCAGACGGGGTTCAAAACCGGGCCGTTGGTAGCTGGGTACAGCCGTTCACATGATGGCAGTCAAAAATCTCGATATTACATGCCCCGTAACATCTGTGATAGCCCGCTAAAGGACCTTCCGCCGGGTTCCATCTCAAACTTAAGACGCACCTTCAGTGCGTGACGCTTGGTGGTGGCGGTCCCTAGGGCTACGTCCGGCAGTCGCCCATAGGCGTCAACCTAAGGCGATGCCCGATGAGCGTCCCGGTAGCGGTCCCGCGGACGCGGGATCGAATGAGGTCTGAGGGGGTATGCTTTAACCCATCATCGTATCGAAGCGCCGGATGGACTCGATACGACCACCGGTGCCTCGCGTTTTCGAGGACGACGACGAGAACGAGGAGAGCGGCTCGACTGAGCTCGCCGAAGTCCTGCCGCGCCGTCTTGTCCGCCATAGTCCGGCGTGAGCCGGACGACGGAGGTAGGCCCGGCGAAGGCGGGACGATTATGTTACTCCCGATGATCGTGCTCCTTGCGGATGGCGAAACGAGGAGGCCAATCGAGTTGTTGGCTTTCTGAATGAGCTCGAATCAAGGCGTCGGTGCACAACTGGAAGAAGTGGCTGCGATCTTTGAATCCGAATTCTCGAACCACGCGTTCGAGCCTCTCTAGGTTCTCAAGACGAACGCTCGTGGTCCGTTTTGGTCTCTGCTGCAACCTCGCTGTCGAAGAATTTTCCATGGCTTGAAGGTGCTCCCACACAGCACTCCGGAGTGAGCAATTTGCGCCGCTGTTCAAACAACCGGGCGGATCGTACGTCGTACTACCGTGAAGGGCAATCCGATAATTCATGTTACAAAGTCAAAATGATAACCTCGCCGAGTTCGTAACAATTTTGTAACATGAATTTTTGTTTGCGAGGATGGCCTTCGGATCGTATTAGTGTTTCGATGTTTGTATCCCTAACCAAACACATGGCCAACCGGTGCTGCGATCAAGCCAAGATGTGCGGCATTGTGCGTGGCGGCCGGCTTGCATGGACGGCCAGGCGGTAGGGAAACGAAAATCGAAACCAAAAAGATTTTTAACCCACCGCCGAGTTCGCGGTGGGTTTTTTGTGAAACCGTAGGGCTCTGGCGGAGTACTTAGAATGGAGAATAACCAGTGGAGACCCATACGTTTCATTTGAGTGAAGAAGAACGAGAGTCGGCTTTGTTGCATGTTTATATGGAACTGCAACTGCCGGTGACATCCGCCAAATTAGCGGCTCAAGCGGACCTGGTCTTGCTTGACGAGAGTTCCTCGGTTGCCGACCCTGCTTGATGCTGCTGTCTGATTCGCTTTCGCTGGCGGCGACGAAGCTCGTGCGTCGCCTCCGCGAGAGCGGCTTTATCGCTTATTTCGCAGGTGGTTGTGTCCGGGATGCCCTCCTGAGAAAACCACCGAAAGATATCGATATCGCCACTGAGGCCGAACCGGTTGACGTGCAAAGGTTGTTTTCCCGCACGGTGGCGGTAGGCGTCAAATTCGGTGTCGTCCGGGTGTTGGATGCAGGGTTCGAATTCGAGGTCGCGACTTTTCGATCCGACGGCGTTTATCTGGATGGCAGGCGGCCGGAGTCAGTTACCTTTTCTTCTCCGGAAGAAGATGCTAAACGCCGTGATTTCACGATTAACGGTATGTTCTATGATCCATTAGCGGATCAGGTCGTTGATTTTGTGGGTGGCAAATCCGATCTCGAAAACCGTCTGGTGCGAGCGATCGGAAATCCGGACGAACGATTCGCCGAAGATCATTTGCGTTTGTTGCGCGCGGTCCGGTTTGCCGCGACTCTCGGGTTCGAGATCGAACCGGGTACGTGGCGAGCGGTCGTCGAAAACGCGCAGCAGATCAAAACCGTGAGCCAGGAACGGATCCGCGATGAGCTGATCAAAATCATGGCCGATCCCCAACGGGTGCGAGGCTTGGATTTGCTCGATCAAAGCGGCCTTCTGCAGCATATCCTGCCGGAGGTCAGTCGTATGCATGGTTGCGAGCAACCACCGCAGTTTCATCCGGAAGGAGATGTCTATGTTCACACCCGGTTGATGTTAAGCCTGCTGCCGCCGGACGCTTCGCCGTTGTTGGCGCTGTCGGTACTCCTGCATGACATCGGTAAACCGCCTACCTACAGTTTCGATGAAGCGGATCAGCGAATTCGATTCAATGGCCATGATCAAGTAGGGGCCGGGATGGCGATTGAAATTATGACCCGGCTCCGTTTTTCGAATGAGGAGATCGATACGGTGGTAGAGGCCATCCGCAATCACATGGTGTTTAAGGACACACCGAATATGCGCCCGGCCAAACTTCGGCGATTTATGGGGCGAGGTAACTTTCCTTTAGAGCTCGAATTACACCGGGTCGATTGTTTGGGCAGCCACGGCGATTTGGAGACGTACGATCTGTTGGCTAGCAAACAGAAAGAGTTCGAGAACGAACCGATCATTCCGGATCCGTTGCTTAGCGGGCGTGATTTGATCGCGCTTGGACTCAAGCCGGGTCCCCGGTTCGGTGAGATCTTGGAAGCGGTACAAACCGCGCAGTTGGATGGCGAAATCAAAGACCGGCCCGGCGCTCTGCGGCTGTTGCAAAGATTGGAACCATCTATCCCGGATTCGGAGATAGAGAAGTTGGCGGGAGATTGATGTCCCGAAGGGACTAAAGGACTCAGCCCGGGGCTTTAACCCCGGGTTTTTCGTTTCCACACAATGTGCCCTGAAAGCATCCCCAACCTCGCGGTCGCGAGGTGCAATTCGGACAAGGCGCAATACTCCAGTACTCCAAAACTCCATCACTCCGCTCGCCAGGATTCGAGGACGAGGACGACGACGAGAACGAAGCGCCTCACGAGGGCACCAGAGACGATGCGACGTGGGACCAATAGCCGTACCCGCAATAGCTCCCACTTTACTGGCGCCACTTTCAGGGCGCGTTGCTACCGTGGATGAACCCAGGGTTAAAACCCTGGGCTGAGTCCTTTTGTCCCTTCGGGACAACCTACCCGTCACACGACGCACCAGATCAACAGCAGGATAAACGCAACCTGAATCAATGCTCTTACCGCAAGCGGAGTGGCCGGCCAGCCCCGAATCTTTAGATGCTCGCGCGCGGCTTTGATGTTCGCGGGAAAGACAGCAATCAGCAAAACCACAAGTCCGGTCACCGTTAGCGGCCGGGTAAGCCGGAAAAGTAATCCAGCGGCGCCGGCAAGCTCTAGCACGCCGGTAATAAGAACAACCAGGTCCGGATCCAAGATCCAACGCGGGACCATGGCCTGCAGGTCTTGTCGCCGGCTAAAGTGCCCAATCGCCGTGAAAATCAGCATAACGGCAAATGCGTAAGGGAAAGCCGATTTCCAGGAGGCGAACAACGAAAGGCCGACCGCACCGATGGCTCGAAAAATAATCCAAACGACAATCAGAATGGCGCTAGCCTGCATCGCTAGCCGGATCTCTGAACTCCGGTTACCGATCCAGGCTTAGTTCGGCGGAATGACATCAGCACCAGGAGAGCCGCAGCCACACAGATACAGCTATCCGCCACATTGAAAGAAGGCCAAGAATAGCGTTGAAAATAAAAGTCGAGAAAATCGACGACGGACCCTTTTAAAACTCGGTCCAGTAGATTTCCCCCGATCCCGGCTACAAAAAGGCTGAAAGCAATCTTAGTGACCACGCCCATGCGTTGCTCTTTGTTAGGATTGAATTGATCGCGGATCAGCCAGAATAGGACCACAACCAACGCAACCAATGCCAGAGCGATAAAGAAAAAGTTGTTCCCTTGGAAGATGCTGAATGCGGCTCCAGTGTTACTCACGTAGACCAGGCTGAAAAATCCGGGAATTATCGGGATCACACCGCCATAGGGAATATGCGTTTGGATCAACCACTTGGTAAGCTGATCCAGTAAAATCAGCGGGAGCGTAACAAAAAGCAGGAACTTCATTTAGGTACTGTGATTTCATCGACTACCTCAGCGCAACGATCGCAGAGGGTGGGATGTTCGGCGATAGCACCTACCATCGTACGATGCCGCCAACAACGTTCGCAGCGTTGACGATCCGTTTTGGTCGCTGTGGCGGTGGGGTCCCCTTCGCCCATGGCCAAATCGAGGTGGCTTAGGATTAAGAATTCCTCAACGTCCTCCGGCTTCAACCGATGGACCCGATCGTCAGCAGGTAGAGTGAGTTGCACCTTAGCCTCGAGGTTGTTACCGATCAGCTTCTGTTGCCGAGCGTTCTCTAAGGCATGTGACACCACCTGGCGCGCTCGCAGCAACGCTTCGACATCTTGAACCGCTTCCGCATCGATCAGTGTCGTATCCGGCTCCGGAAACAATTCAAGATGAATGGAATTTTCTTTGTGGAAATAGCTCCACGCCTCCTCGGCGGTGAAAGCGAGGATCGGAGCCAGTAACCGGGTAAGCCGGTCGAATACGCGATACATTACTGATTGGGTGGCTCGCCGGCGCGGTCCACTGGGCGCATCGCAATACATCCGGTCCTTCGTGATGTCGATGTAAAGGCTGCTGAGCTCAACCGAGCAGAACTGATTCACCAGGTAGTGCACCTTATGAAACTCGTATTTCTCATAGGCTTCCCGGCACAACCTGACCAATTCCTCAAGCCGGCTTACCAGCCAGCGATCTACCAAAGTCAGCTCGATGTTTCCCGCGGAACCAGGATCGAAGTCGTGAAGATTTCCCAAGAGGATCCTAAGCGTGTTGCGAATGCGGCGATAAGTATCTGTTAGTTGTTCGAACAACTTTTCGCCAAAGGGCACTTCATCCGCGAAGTTGACACTGGCCACCCACAGACGCACCAGGTCTGCCCCATATTTCTTAACGAAATATTCTGCCTCCGTCGGTTTAGCATACGCGCCCTGTTGGGACTTCGACAGCTTTTGCCGGCTATCGATGTCGACCACAAATGCGTGGGTCAAAACCTCGCGATAAGGCGCTTCGTCGTAAACGGCGATACTGGTGATGAGGGAGGACTGGAACCAGCCTCGGTGTTGATCCGTCGCTTCGATGTAAACATCGGCAGGCCAACGCAGGTCCGGTCGATGTTTAAGAACGGCTTCATGACTGGCTCCGGAATCGATCCAGACATCCAAGGTATCGTTTCGCCGAGTCAATCCGCCTGGTAAATCCAGCGCCTCCGCCAATTCTTCGTTGTTCAAAGTGTACCAGACGTTGGTCCCTTTCTTCGCCACCAGATCCGCAAAGCGCCGGATCCAATCCGCGTTCAAGACCGGCTTTCCGTCTTGATAAAATACGGGTAACGGCACACCCCAGCTGCGCTGCCTGGAGATACACCAATCGGGTCTCGACTCTACCGTCGCGTAAATCCGGTTGCGTCCCCAGCTAGGGATCCATTTCACCTGATCGATTGCGGCCAACGCCGCCGGTTTGATATCGTCGACCCGGATAAAAAACTGTTCTACCGCCCGGAATACGACCGGCGTTTTTGACCGCCAACAATGCGGATAAGAGTGGTCGTAATATTGCTCGCCTAAAAGGACTTTGCGCGCTTTGAGCAGCTCGATGACATCACGGTTCGCATCGAAGACATATTTGCCGATCCATTCATCGACACCCACCTCGGCGGTGTAACGGCCGTGATCATCTACCGGAGATAACAACGGCAACTGATGTTTTACTCCCAGCTGATAATCGTCTTCACCATGTCCCGGGGCGATGTGAACGCAGCCGGTGCCGGCATCCAAGGTCACGAAGTCAGCCGTCAGAATCGTTCCTTCGCGGGCGAGAAATGGGTGGTGATATTTCCAGCCTTCGAACTGTTCACCGGTTAGTTTCGCTGAAGGCTCGCCGACCGGCTTCCAGCCGGTGTTCTCCGAGAATGCACCGACCAGATTCTCAGCCAGAAGCAAAGTGATTTCACCCTGGGGTTCAGAGTGCTCAAATTTTTGGACGACGTAGGTAATCTTTGGATGTACCGCCACCACGACATTAGCTGCTAACGTCCATGGGGTGGTGGTCCAGATAGCCACCGAAGCTTTGCCCGCAAAAGGCCCAGTAGTCAGAGCGAACTGAACATAGATCGAAGGATCCCGGCGTTCTTTGTATTCGACCTCAGCCTCGGCTAAAGCGGTTTGAGCTCCCGTGCTCCAATAAACCGGTTTCTTGCTTTGATAGACCAAGCCGCGTTCAACGATCTTGGCGAAGACACGGAGAATCTCAGCTTCATAACCGGGATCAAGGGTTAGATAAGGGTGTTCCCAGTCGCCCAGAACCCCTAGCCGCCGAAATTGCTGGCGCTGAATATCGATGTATTTCCGGGCATATTTCTCAGAGCGCTCGCGGACTTCCAAAGGAGAAAGGCCCTGGGATTCTTTTACGACCTTGAATTCGATCGGTAGACCGTGACAGTCCCAGCCCGGCACGTACGGCGCCCGAAACCCGGCCATCGAGCGGCTTTTGATGATGAGATCTTTCAGGATTTTATTGAGCGCGGTCCCCATGTGGACATCGCCGTTCGCGAAAGGCGGCCCGTCATGGAGAACAAACAGGGGAGCATCTTTGCTCCGTTCCTGGATCTGTTGATAAAGATCATTCGACTCCCATCTCGCCAAAATCTCCGGTTCCCGGGTAGTGAGATTGGCCTTCATCGGGAAATCGGTTTTCGGCAGATTGAGAGTCTCTTTGTAGTTCATTTCGAGAGCACGGAAGCTACCATTTTTTGGGTAGGACGCAAAGGGGAGGAAGGGAGGCGGGAGGTGAAAGGTGAGAAGTGAAAGGTGATAGGTGATTGGTGGGGCGCGGACCGAAAAACTGGTGGGGCGAGGCTCCCGCATTACACGGAGTTTTGACCGGCGTTTTAAAATCGTGTGGCACACTGCGCTCTTTTAGGGCAAGAAATCGCCGAGCCGCCGGCCAGCGCATGCCACCATTGAGAAGTGGGGCCCGTCCAAAAAGCTCCTTACCCGACCCAAATCCTCGATCCTGAAGATACCGTGGAACCGCTCATTGATCACATCCAAATCACTGTCAAGGATATGTCCTTGGCGGAGCCGTTTTATGAAAAACTTCTTCCCTTGCTCGGCTTCGACGCTTCGAAAAAGGGGAGCGCTGTTATAGCGGAACATGAATTTCACGTAGTGGAATGGAAGCATCCCCGGCTGTGCTTTGCGATCACCTCGCCGAGGAGCGCTTTTGCCAAAGACAAAATCAATCGTCGTAAGCCGGGAGCACTACATCATCTTGCATTTAAAGCGGCGTCCCGGGCCGAGGTTGACAGGCTGCATGAAGAAATCAGGAAGATAGGCGCCACAATAGTACGCCCTCCGCAAGAGTACCCTGAGTATACTCCGCCAGGCTACTACGCCTGTTACTTCAAGGACCTGGATGGTATCAAATATGAGATTGTCTTCTACCCGGGAAAAGAAGCATAAGCTCGAATCCGCGCTCGCACTTCCTCCGGCGAAGGTCCTTCGAGCTCAACGACTTTTATCCGAGCTTTTTCTCCCGCTTTAATTTGGATCTCGGAGCGAGGCACGTCGGTCAGTTCAGCCAGATATTCGATCAGCGCGGCATTCGCTTTCCCATCGACCGCGGGGGCTTTGACATTTAGCCGGATCTCGTCTCCGGTGCAGGCGGCCACCTCATTCTTTCGTGCGTTGGGGATGACGCGCACCTTTAGTCGGATTAGCATTATAGCAACTTATAGGAGAAGTTATGGTTACAACCTAGCATGAGATGGTCGTTTAAAGTTGCCCGCATAGCAGGGATCGACGTCCGGATCCACGCTACGTTTTTCCTACTCTTAGGAATAGTAGCCTACTTTTATGGCTTGGAGGGAGGAGCCGGTAGGGGCTTTAGCGCGGTTCTAGTTTGGCTCTTAGTCTTCCTGTGCGTTTTGCTGCATGAACTGGGTCATGCTCTGGCAGCGAAAGCGTACGGAATTCCGACTGTCGATATTACTCTGTATCCGATCGGCGGTATTGCTCGCGTAGAAAGAATGCCGGAAAAACCGGTGCAAGAATTGGTCGTCGCGATTGCTGGACCGCTGGTCAACGTCGTGATCATACTCGTCCTGGGAGCGGTTCTCTGGGTGACAGGCAGTATGAACTTCGGGAACATCGTTGGGCATCCCAATCTTCTGCAGGCGTTATTCGCGACGAACGTCGTGATCGTGGTATTCAACCTGATTCCGGCGTTTCCTTTGGATGGCGGCCGAGTGTTGCGCGCAATTCTGGCGACCCGGATGGAATACGCGCGGGCGACCAAGATCGCAGCCAGTATCGGACAAGGGTTAGCCCTGGCTTTGGGTATCTTCGCCGCGTTCAACGGCTGGATCCTCATGATTCTCATTGCCATCTTTATTTACATGGCCGCCGAAGGTGAGGCAGCCATCGTGCAGATGCGGTCGGTGACGGCCGGCTTACCTGTTTCGAGCGCGATGGTAACCCGGTTCGACACTCTCGATCATAGGTCAACGTTGAATCAAGCGATCGACGTGCTTCTGGGGACCTCTCAGCACGAATTTCCTGTCCTGGACGACAACGGAGGGTTTGCCGGGTTGCTCACCAAACATGATCTGCTGGTCGCGCTCCGCAATAGCGGCGCAGATACGCTGGTGACCGACGTAATGGTCAAAGGCTTGCCCACGGTTCTCCCGCAAACCAGTCTCGATCGGGCTCTGGACTTTGTTAGACAAGCTGGGGTGTCAGCGTTACCGGTGCTTGATAACACCGGGCGCTTGGTCGGTTTGTTTACCCCGGAAAACGTAAGCGAACTGCTGCTGGTGAAGGCCGCGCTGGGTAAGAAGAAGCGGGGTATGGCGTAGCGATAAATATTTGCTCCTACGGAGCATTTTTCGATCCGCAACACTAACGGGTCACAGCATTGATCTCAGCCCAATCTCCTTTTGACGCTTCGGTTGTAGCAGACCACTACAACGAGCTGGACCTATTTTATCGTGAGCTTTGGGGTGAACACGTGCACCACGGGTTTTGGGTGACAGGTCGCGAAAACCCGGAAGTTGCGGTGCGACATCTGATCGAAGTCGTCGCTCAAGAAGGTCAGATAAAAACCGGCACTACGGTAATCGATATTGGCTGCGGTTATGGCGGGACCGCTCGCCAGTTAGCGCAACAGTACGGCGCCGAAGTCACCGGTATTACTCTTTCATCGGCTCAGTGTGACTACGCCAAAAGCGTCACGGCCGGATCGAATCCGACATACTTTGTTGCAGATTGGTTTTCCACCGACTTCACCCCGCAAAGCTTTCAAGCGGCGGTGGCGATCGAAAGTTCGGAACATGCGCCGGATCGCGAAGAGTTTTGTCGTCGAGCGTACAACGTTTTGCAGCCGGGAGGACGGTTTGTAGTCTCTGCTTGGCTCAGTCGTGAAGCACCGTCGCCGGTAGAAACAGCGTGGTTGCTAAGACCAATCTGTGACGAAGGCAGGATCCCACATTTACCGACTCTGAACGAATTGATCGCCGCAGGCAAAGCGGCCGGGTTCGAGTTAGTGAACGCTCAAGACTGTACCCGCGCTGTCAGTCGTACCTGGGGCATTATCTTTCGCCGGATGATCGGTCGGTTGTTAAGCGACGCTCGTTACCGCGCCTTTCTGGTGGATTCACGACGACGCAATCGCATTTTCGCGCTGACCGTGATCCGGCTCTGGTTGGCGTATAAGACGGGAACGATGCGGTATGGAATTGTTACGCTGGAGCGGGGGAAGTGAGTTCTGGTAGGGCGAGGCTCCGGAAGGACTTGCCGTCATGGCGAAGCGCCTTGGTTTTCACCTACCGAGGGACCTGGTTAGGCCGAGAGACGCGCCGAGCCGTGGCCCATGATAGAATCACGGCTCGGCGCGCTTATGGGTGTAACGAATTTTGAAGTTTTGGTATGTACCCAGGGCTTCGCGGCAGGCTGGCAGGCCTTTCGAGAGCCTCGCCCTACCAATCAGCTCACTTCTCCCGCCTCACCTCCGCCTCGGTATCGGGTGCAAACCCTCTCCGCAACGTGTTTTCTGTCACGACCCGTGGGAAAGTGAAATTGAGCAAGTAATCACGGCCGCCGGCCTTGGTGCCTCCGCCGGACATATGAAAACCGCCGAATGGATGGCGGCCAACGATGGCGCCGGTGATGGATCGATTGATGTAGAGGTTACCCACTTGGAAACTGCGCCGGACTTTGGCGATGTTGTCCGGGCTACGGGAATAAAGGCCGCCCGTCAAAGCAAACGGGGTGGCGTTCGCTAACTCGATCGCTTTGTTCAAGTCGTCGGCTTGATGAACCGATAGAACGGGACCGAAAATCTCTTCCTGAGCGATCTCGGCGTCGATCGGAACATCCACAAAAATGGTCGGAGCGACGAAGTAACCACTTAAATGATTTGGGATGGCAGCTTCGAACGCGATTTTGTGCTTTTGCTTTCCGATGGCCCGGTAGCCGTCAATCTTGGCCTTAGCGTCTGCATCGATGACCGGCCCGACATCGGTAGAAGGATCTTCGGGATATCCAATCTTGAGCGCGGCGGCTGCTTCAGTCAGACGCGGAAGGAGTCGTTGACCGACCTCTCCCACCAAGATCAACCGGGAAAGCGCAGAACATTTCTGACCTTGAAATCCGAAAGCGGAATGGATGATCCCAAGAACGGCTTCATCAAGATCAGCATCGGTATCGACAATGAGCGCATTTTTTCCGCCCATCTCGCAGATCACTTTTTTCAGGTTTCGTTGTCCGAGATGAGTGATACCGGCGAACTGCCAGATGGCGGTACCGACCTCTCGCGAGCCGGTAAACGCGATGAAATCGACCTCGGGATGAACCACCAGGTAAGAGCCGACCGCCTCTCCCGTTCCACTAACCAGATTGGCCATCCCTGGAGGTACCCCGGCCTCTTCCAAAGCTTGCATAAAGAGGGCGCCGACCACGGAGGATTGTTCCGCCGGCTTGATCACCACCGTATTGCCGGTGACCAGCGCCGCCACGGTCATCCCACAAAGAATCGCCAGCGGAAAGTTCCAAGGCGCAATGATGGCGCCGACGCCTCGGGGGATGTAAGTCTCAATGCTGACTTCGCCGGGGACATCTTGAGTCAGTCGACCGCGTCCTAGCCGGCGCGCTTCCTCGGCGTAAAACTCGCAAAAATCGATGGCTTCGACCACATCGGCATCGGCTTCCGCCCAGGTTTTGCCCACCTCGAATACCTCCCAAGCAGCCAGCTCGTACCGGCGTTGGCGGAGACGATCCGCGACCCTTCGAATAACGCGAGCGCGTTCATCAAACGAAGTTTGGCTCCAGCGCGGAAAGGCAACGCGAGCCGCGGCCACGGCATCCATGACATTCACCGAATTGCCGGCCGCGATAGATCCGACAATCTCATTGGGACGAGCCGGATTTACTGAACTGAACTCGTCGTCCGCGGCCACCGATTTACCGTTGATTACCAGGGCATAATGCTTTCCGAATTGCTTCTGCACTTGTTGCAGAGCGAGATCCATTTTCTGGCGAGCATCGTGGGTAGCGAAATCTGCCGGCGGTTCGTTGATAAACTCCGGCTCGGCCATGCTCGGCTGGGTTTGTCCATTCCGCCCGTTCTCGCCAACCGACGAGCTGGGGTCTGCGAGTAACGCGGAGATAGAAGCGTTCGTGCTAAATTTCGCCCGCAAAAAGCCTTCGTTTGAAGTGTTCTCCAGTAAACGGCGGACGAGGTAGGCCATGCCAGGAACTAATTCGCCGACCGGACAGTATTCACGGACCCGATGACCGAGTTTTACCAAGGCGCGACGAATCGGTTTGGCCATGCCGTAGAGCATCTGAAACTCGTAGTCACCCGGTTTTAGCCCGACTTTGCCGGCGTAGACGACGGCATGGGCGATACTCCGCACGTTATGTGACGCGAACGCCGGGTAAACCAGTTCCCGGTTCTCTAGTAAGAGGCGGGAAACTTTTTCGTAATTCGCGTCCGTCTCCGCCTTGGAAACAAACACCGGCACTTCCCAGGTACGCTGTGCCGCAATTACCTTTTCGTAATCCCAATAGGCTCCTTTTACGAGGCGGATAGTGAACGGTCTGCGTAAGTTCGAATTCCAGGAAAGCAGGTCCTCAGTGTCTTTGAAGGAGTCGCGCAGATAACACTGGATCACTAGGCCCAGGTGCGGGTAATCAACAAATTCAGGGTCAGCGCGCAGCTTCTTAAAGAGATCAATCGTGAGCTGCTTCAACCCATAGTGTTCCATATCGAGGTTGATAAAAGCGCCCAACCGTTTGGCCTCAGCCACGATGGGCCGTAGCCGCGCCAGAATCATACCGATGCTGTGATCCGGATCCGTGGCTTGGATTCGGGCGCAGAGAGCCGAGATTTTTACCGACACGTTCACCAGCGGCGGCTCGGTCGCGGCCAGCGGACCTTCAACTCGCCAATCGCCGGTAGCGTTGCCTAGAAACTCGAGCAGTTGATGATAGCGCTGCGCATACTGTTCCGCCTCGCGCTCACTCACCACGGTCTCGCCCAAGATATCGACAGTGAACCTGGCGCCCTCTTTCCAAATCTGTCGCAGGTTTTTCAGAGCGGACGACCCATCTTTCCCGGTGATGAAAATGTTCGCCATTGCGGCGACATTCTTCCTGATCACGGTGGCTGGGACCGCAGGCAGCACCGAGCCCACGCTCAATGCGCCTCGAAGAAGTCCGGACACAGTCGCTTTTGAGTCCCGCAGATATTCTGATAGATGTCGGACCACTTCGTCCGCGGAGGTCAGTGTGGGAAGCACATCGACGAACCGGAACATCTGGGTTTTGAAGCTTTCATCCCGCATGCACCAGTCCATGAGCCGCCCGTAAAAATCGTTTCTCCGAAGAACGGCAGCTTCTCGCTGAGATTGACCAATTAAGGTGAAGATCTCGCGGCCGGTATGTTCGATTTCCTGTTGTAGAAGGACTCCGGGATTCATCTGGGTAGAACGAGAAAATAAACCGGAAACCGGAAAGTGGGTACAGGATTTACGTTATGGTCGAGTGAGGCTCTTGAAGAACCTTACGCTTGTGCAAGCAGTTGAGTCGTTCGACGAGGATTGTTTGCTGGGCGCTGCCTCGGTTGCGGCAAAACCTGTTTCTATCTCATCATCCCCATTTTCGGCGCCTCCAGATCAAGAAATTTGGGCGGATGGCTGTCGAGTAATACCGAGTGCCAATTCTGTACGCTAGGATCCAAAAGATAGGTCCTTGTGTACCAATAGATAGGGAGGATCGGCGCTTCTTGAAGCAAGATGGTTTCTGCTTGCCGCAAAAGATCGAGCCGCTGGTCCGGATCTGAACACGCTGCGGCTTGATGGATCAATTCATCGTAAATGGGACTGCTCCAGTTGGTGCAATTGTTCGGGTTGCCAGTCGTCCAAATTTGCAAAAACCCGATCGGGTCGGCGATACCGGATGACCAGCCGCCTCTGAGAACCGAATAATTAGAGCGATTCATAGAATCGATGTAAACTTTCCACTCCTGGTTCTCGATACCGACTGAGATATTCAAGTCTTGCCGCCACATTTGTTGGATTGCCTCTGCAATCTGGCGGTGACTCTCTGAAGTATTGATCAAGATATTCAGCGATGAAGGGAATCCGGCGCCATTCGGGTAACCCGCTTCAGCCAGAAGCTGTCTCGCCTTTTCCGGGTCGTAATGAATGAGATCCAAAGCCGGATAGCTAGACAGGCCGGCCGGAGTGAGACCGGTTCCAGGTTTCTGTTTCGCCCGCAGTAAGTTGTTAACCAAGGCTTCCCGATCGATCGCCAGGTTCAATGCCATCCGTACCTTCGGATTGTCTAAAGGCTTTTGTTTCACATTCAACCGGTAGAAGTACGAGATGTAAGCCGGGTCGATACGGATTAAATCGGGATGGTCCCGTCGATACGCTGGCACGTCCGGCAGAGCAACCTCGTTAGTCAAATGGAGTTGTCCCGCTTGGAATGCCCGATCAACCGTGTTGAGGTCTTCGATGGAGTAAAAGTTGACTCCGTTGAGTTTGATGGTCGCCTGGTCGTAGTAGTACGGATTTTTGACCAATTCGATCACATCGTTCTTTCGCCAGGTCTTTAGTATGAAGGGCCCGTTGTTAACTATGTTGCCGGGTAAGGTCCACTTTGAGGTCCGATCGCTCAGATTGCCGAAACGCAGGATCGTGGCCTGATGAACCGGATACCAAAAATAATTCGTCAAAGATGAGAGCAAGTAGGGGGTAGGGCCGCTAAGTGTCAGCTGAAGGGTGTAGGGATCCAGTGCCTTCACGCCAACAGTGGAAAAGTCGTGGGTCTTCCCCTTGCAAAAATCTTCCGCTCCTTTCAATACAAAGAGAAAATCCGAGAAAGGTGCAGCGACTTCCGGCGTCAATTCACGTTGATACGAGAACACGAAATCTTGAGCGGTAACCGGATCGCCGTTCGACCAACGGGCGTTCTTGCGGAGATGAAACGTCCAGAGGGAAAGATCATCGTTATGTTCCCAACTCTCGGCTGCGCCCGGGAGTTGCTTGGTATTATCGCTGGGATCATTGACCACGAGTCCTTCGAACAAACAGATTAGGATTTTACCCTCGGGGACGCCTTGGTTTAACTGTGGGTCTAGGGTCCTCGGTTCTGAGCCGGCGTGAAACAAGAGGGTTTTCGCTTGGTCCGCGCGAACCACCGCGGGGAGCGCGGGGGGCCTATGAGAAAACCACGTCCATCCTAAACCGATACCGGCGGCAATCAGGACGACGAGCAGCAAAATCCGGAGAGCTAGTCTCACGAACTAAGCCCGTACCACGGTTCGGCTAAGCTGTCATCGTCAGCGCGCGTTGGCGATCGCGGATTCACCGGAACCTCGCCCTATTTACGCCTTACTCGCAGGCTCCGCTTTGGATCTGCTTAGGTACGCTTTGACGATCTCGATGCCCGTCGGAATCATCGAGACGACGATAATCGCAAGAATCACCACCGAAAAGTTGTGCTGGACATAGGGAAGTCCGCCAAAGAAATGGCCGGCCAAGACGACCACAAATACCCAGACTACGCCACCCAGCACGGTGTAAATCGCAAATCTTGAGTAATTCATCTGCGCCATGCCCGCAACGAACGGTGCGAAGGTACGAATAACGGGCAAATATCGGGCAATCAGGATCGTTTTGGCGCCATACCGCTCGTAGAAAGCGTGTGTCTGATCCAGGTATTTGCGACGAAAGATCTTCGAGTTCTGTTCCTTAAACAAGGTAGCTCCCAGTTTCTCTCCGACCCAGTAATTGAAGAAATAACCACAAAGAGCGGCAATCGCTAGAAGCACTAGAATCAGGAAGAGATTGAAATGGGTCGTGGTGGCCGTTAGCGCCCCCAAAGCGAAGAGTAGAGCGTCGCCAGGGAGAAATGGGGTGAGGATGATCCCGCTCTCCGCAAAAACGATGAGAAACAGCAGCAGATAGGTCCAACCTCCTAGCTGGCCGGCAAGCTGATCAAGATGCTTGTCTAGGTGGAGAAGAAGATCCAGTAGGCCCGTAATCAGCTGCATAAATATTGGCCGACCTCTACGACGAAATAGAGATTGAATGCAATCGAAAACAGATCTTTGCGTCCAAAGGTAGAAATACCACACAAAATTTAAACGAAATCGGCACGATCTCCGTCTAATTGGACGGACGTAGTTTTAGGGTCTGACCTTTTGGGGACACCTTCACCAGGCAGGCTCGCAGTGAACACGGAGAGAAAGCAAAAGGATAAGGATAAGGAGAACAAATGAAGAGACGAAAAGTGTCGACCCGGCCGCTTAGCCTGGGAGATTTGATTGCTGCAGTGAGTTCGTACGCTAAATCGAGTGAAGAGACGGTCGCAACCGTGGCCGATTTATTTGCTTCAGGGCAAGTCCGGCTAATGAATAACGGTCGGAAAGTACGAGCTCGAGTACGGTAAATTAGTCATCTTGGAGCGGCCTCAAATCCGAGGCCGTTCTCCTTCTGCGGAGCTAGCCCTCAGCGGCGTGGCGCACTCTGTTCGCGCCTGCAGTCGTGACCTCCTGTCTATGGCAGCACATCGAGAGGGCGACCACAAAAAATAACACTTTGCTTCCGGCTTCCGTCCCGTAATCTCTGGGCGTGATCGAGAGATACTCTCGTCAGGAGATGCGGGAATTGTGGGCAGACGAACGGAAATTTTCCATTTGGCTGGAGATCGAAGTTCTTGCCTGTGAAGCAATGGCTTGTTTGGGGTTGATTCCCTCGGCTGATGCCGAGGAAATCCGCGCCAAAGCGCACTTTTCGATCCCGGAGATCCAAGAGATCGAAAAACGTACTCAGCATGACGTCATCGCGTTCCTTGAGAATGTAGCTTCTTATGTCGGCCCGGCGGCCCGTTGGATTCATCAGGGGCTGACTTCGTCGGATATCCTGGATACTACCCTGGCGGTTCAGATGGTCAGGTCTTGCGATATCCTGCTCGCTGACGTCCAGGTGGTTCGCGAAGCAGCCGCGCGTAAGGCTCTGGAATACAAATACACGCCCATGATAGGGCGTAGTCACGGGATCCACGCGGAGCCAATCACGTTTGGGCTGAAAATGGCCTTAATGTATGACGAATTTGGGCGTGCCCAGACGCGGTTACGTCAGGCTCGTGAGGCGATTGCCGTGGGTAAACTAAGCGGAGCGGTGGGAACGCATGCTCATCTTGATCCCCGCGTTGAAGAACAGGTCTGCCGGCGATTGGATTTAAAACCGGACATTCTTTCTACACAAGTAGTTCAGAGAGACCGACATGCGGAATTCTCTGCCACCATGGGCCTTGTGGCTTCCAGCGTTGATCGTTGGGCTACAGAGTTTCGGCACCTGCAACGGACTGAGGTTCTCGAGGTCGAAGAATTCTTCAAACCCGGTCAAAAAGGGAGTTCAGCGATGCCGCACAAAAGAAATCCGATCACCAGTGAGCGGCTCAGTGGTTTGGCCCGGGTGCTACGCGGGAACACGGTAGCGGCACTGGAGAACGTTGCGTTGTGGCATGAACGAGACATCAGCCACAGCAGCGTGGAGCGCATTATCCTGCCGGATTCCTGCACGTTGTTGGATTATATGTTGTTGACGCTGGCCGACATGGTGGACGGATTGGTCGTCTATCCGGAGCACATGCAGCAAAACCTGGCGATCACTAAAGGCCTCTATTTTAGCCAGGCTATTCTGCTTGAGCTCACTCGCCGAGGTATGGATCGCAAAGCGGCCTACGAGGTGGTGCAAAAAGCGGCGATGGCGACCTGGCAGGGCAGCGATGATTTTCTAACGGAACTAGAGAAAATTCCAGAAATTGTGGCGATTATTCCGAAGCCCGAGTTGGCTCGGTTTTGTTCTCTGGGGCAACATTTTCGTTACATCAACCGGACCTTCCAACAGCTGAAGTTGGGAGAGAACGAGGCAAAAGGGTAGGCGGGAGGCGAATCGGCGAAAGGGCGAGTGGGCGAATTGGCGATAAATGAACCGAACCGATTGGGCGCATGGGACTTATGAGCCGGGAGAGTCCCATCAGTCGCATGAGTCCCATAAGTCCCATTCGCGGGACGATCTAGCGTGTTCGCCTGGGAATACTCGCGTGCAACTTTGCACCGCTGCCTCTTCCTAAAATTGTCTGGCGAATGATGTTTTCACATGGCGGGATGCCGTGGTAGTTTACTCCTCAATTTGTATGCCACGTCGTTTCTTTTTGTTGTTAGCGTTGCTTCCGATGTTCGGGGTCGGGTGTAAGAAGGCACAAGAGCTTACCGCGTTCGTTACCGGGTCGCCTAAGCCTACGGCGAGTCCGTCTCCAACGGTCTCGGCGGTGGTGAGTGCGACGCCGACTCCCAAGCCGGCCGTGAACAAAAACGCGCGCTTTATTGTGCTCTGCTATCACCGGTTTGAGGACAAAGCCAAAGATCTGGTGACATTGCCGGCTGACTTCAAGGCGCAAATGCAGGCGTTAAAGGACAACGGGATCTCGGTGATTCCCATGAAGGATGTACTCGCCTGGTTAAATGGCGACAAATCGATCCCCAATAAGAGCGCAGTTATCTCCCTCGACGATGGCTGGAACTCTCAATACTACGTGGCGTGGCCGATATTAAAGGAGTTCAATTACCCGTTTACTCTTTTCATCTACACCGATTACGTCGAAAAAGGCGGCAAATCGATGACTTGGTCGCAACTTGAGCAGCTGCGGGACGCAGGTGTGGATATCGAGGCTCACACCGTTTCCCATCACGACCTCCGGCACGCACCTCGGGGACAAGATTACCCCACCTGGCTGCACAATGAGGTCTATACCTGCAAGCAGATCTTGGAAGATAAGCTTGCGATTAAGGTCCTCGGTTTTGCGTTCCCGTACGGTTTTCACAATGAAGTCGTTCGCAAAACGGCAACGGATGCTGGGTATCAGCTCCAATTTACGGTTTACGGTCAGCACATGGGACAGAATGTGTTGCGCGATCAAGTCGGCCGGTACGCGGTCGATTCGATTAAGCCGGATGTGTTCAAGGCTGCGCTCGATTTTGGGGCCGAGAGTGGATCTCCCGGTGCGGAGGAAACTCAGCTAGCGTCGGCATCGATGCTGACTGAGCCGCTGGATAACTCGCATATCAACAACCCGAAACCGACGATCAAAGCGAATATCGCCACCATGGGTGACATCGATCCCGGTTCTCTTGAAATGCGGATTAGCGGTTTCGGGGTTGTGCCGGCGAACTACGATGCGAAAACCAAATTGGTTTCGTACGAAGTCACCCAAAAAATGGCGCCCAAGACTTACACGGTGATTCTATCAGCCAAAGTGAAAGGTAAGAGGGTTGAAACTAAGTGGATTTTCACTGTGGACTCAGGCGGCCCGGTAGCAACCAATTAACGAACTCCCGGAAGGGCAGAACCTCGGACGAGCGGAAGCCGTCCTTAGCAAAGCAGGCTTGTGTTTTCACAACTTTCCGATCGCCTTCAAGACGTCTTTAAAGATTTACGTGGCCATGGCTCAATCTCAGAGGCCAACATTACCGACGCGTTGCGCCAGGTTCGTTTGGCGCTGCTGGAAGCCGACGTCCATTATCAAGTCGCTAAAGACTTCATCGCCCGGGTAAAGGAAAAGTCGCTCGGCCAAGAGGTGATGCGAAGCGTTACCCCGGGCCAGCAGATCGTAAAAATCTTTCATGACGAGCTCACCCAATTGTTAGGGGGAGATAACGCACCCTTGGATCTACGGGCGCCAGGCAGGATCTTGATGGTGGGTTTGCATGGCGCCGGTAAAACCACGTCTTCGGCAAAACTCGCGAGTTTACTCAAAAAACAGGGTAAGGCGCCGTTGCTCTTTGCCTGTGACTTGCAGAGGCCTGCCGCGATCGAACAATTAGCCACGCTAGCCAAGCAGGTTGGTGTTCCGTTTTTTCGGCCCGAGCAGGGGCAAACCGACTTGGTGCAGGTTGGCCGCCAGGCTATCAAATGGGCGGAAACTCAATCCGGGAATGTTGAGATCTACGACACAGCCGGACGGCTCGAAATCGACGAGGTTCTGGTCGAGGAGCTGAAAAAACTCAGGGATCTGCTACAGCCGCAGGAGATCCTCCTGGTGTGCGACGCTGCCACCGGTCAGCAAGCCGTAAATGTGGCGACGCATTTTCACGAGGCGCTCGGGCTGACCGGCCTGGTTCTGACCAAACTCGATGGTGATGCTCGCGGCGGCGCTGCTCTTTCGATGCGGGAGGTAACCCATCGCCCAATCAAGTTCGCCGGCGTTGGCGAGAAAATCGAGCAGTTCGAACCTTTTTATCCGGACCGGTTAGCCGGCCGAATCCTCGGCATGGGTGACGTGCTCAGCCTCGTAGAAAAAGCGGCTGCCGCCATCGACGAGGAAGAAGCCGCCCGTCTGGAGAAAAAAATGCGGACGGCGACCTTCGATTTCAACGATTTCCTGTCCCAACTCCAATTGTTGGGCCGGATGGGTCCCTTGGAAAATATCCTTGGCATGCTGCCGGGCATGAGTAATTTGAAAGGCTTTTCGGTTGACGGTAAGCGGCTGAAGCGAACAGAGGCCATTGTTTTATCGATGACCAAGGACGAAAGGAAGCGTCCGGAAATTCTGAACGCGCGCCGGAGACAAAGGATTGCTCGGGGCAGCGGCACTACCGTTACTGAAATAAACACGCTTCTTCGTCAGTTTGATCAAATGAGGAAATTGATGAAGAACGCTGGAAAAATGAAAAAGATGTTGGCCCGTGTCCCCGGCGCCGGAACACTTGGAAGATAAGCAGAAACTTGGGACGCTTTTCTGCAGAAGATAATATGGCAGTTTCGATCAGATTAAGGCGAGAAGGTGCGAAGAATCGCCCTTTTTATCGCGTGGTAGTTGCGGATAAAAGAGCTCCGCGTGACGGTAAATTCATTGAAGTAATTGGTAACTACGATCCGCGTAAGACCGGTGAGAACTACCAGATCAACCTCGATCGCGCGGAATATTGGGTAAAGAACGGCGCTCAACCGAGCGAAACGGTTGCGAGCATCATCAAAAAGGCCCGCAAGAAAAACGTAGCTCTAGCTCCAGCGCCGGCCGCTTAGAGATCTCCGTGGAAAATTTCCTCGAGTTCGTGATCCAGCACTTGGTGGATGCACCTGAAGAAGTGCTCGTGACCAAGCTAGAGCAGGGGAAAAAACTGGTTTTTAAAGTAGAAATGCGCCGTTCCGACGTCGGCAAAGTAATCGGACGGAACGGTCATACCATAACGGCAATGCGGAATCTCTTAGCCGCCGCCGCAGCTCGAACCGGCCATCAGGCTGTTCTGCAGATTGTCGAGTAGTGCCGCGGGCGCAATTGCGCCGCCGCTAGTTTCCACATCAGGCGAATTTTTGGGACGAGGAGCATTCGGTTTGTCCCCCGAAGGGGCGACAGGACTAAGCCTGGGGTTTTAACCCCAGGAACATGCCGATACAATGCCCCCCCTGCCTGTCCGCCGTAGTTCGGGGATGAGGGACGAAGGAGGAAAAGGGCCGAAGATGTGTGGGCGGACATTTCGTTTATGGTCTAGGTTCGCTTTCGCAAAATCGATCTACCACCCTTTCAGCATCTCCGCCCCGCTACGCGGGTGCAGTTCGGACTTGGCGCAGGTACACCTACACTCCAATACTCCCGCCCGCAACGCTTCGCGTAGCGATGCGGGCGGGCCATCACTCCGCGTGGCCGGATTCGAGGACGAGGAGGACGACGAGGACGAGTACGAAGCGCCTTGTGAGGGCGGGTTTAAACAGGTACCTGGAGTTAAAACCCCAGGCTTAGTCCTATTTCCCCTCCGGGGCAGAAACGTTGAAATCCGGACTTCGCGGCAAAAACTACACCTGGTCGTCCGATACTAGGCCGTCTATTTCCCCTCCGTGAATCACGGTGTGCGCCAATCCAGGAGCAGCCGCGAGCACATGTTCGGTGAAGAACCGTGCGGTGCCGATCTTAGTTTTGTAGAACTCGGGATCGCCTTTGCCTTCGGCTAAACGGCTCACCGATATTTTTGCTCCGCGGGCAAGCTGCCAGCCGCCGGCAACAATTCCGCAAAGTCGGAGAAACGGCACCGAGCCAAAGGTAACCTTTCTAGGATCAGACTGGTAATTGGTAAGAACATAGTCTGTCGCGGCTGCGAGTGAGTCGATCCCTCGGGTCAGACCATTCTTAATGCCGGTCAACGAGGTATCCGACGAGTCGAGCTCGCGCGCAAAACTCCGCATCTCCTCCAGAACCGCCCGCATGGTTTTACCTTGATCGCGCACAATCTTGCGTCCGATCAAATCATTGGCTTGGATTCCGGTGGTTCCTTCGTAGATCGTTGTGATCCGCGCATCACGCCAATGTTGAGCCGCACCGGTCTCTTCGATGTAGCCCATTCCACCGTGAACCTGGATTCCCAAAGACGCTAATTCGATCCCGGTCTCCGTGCTCCAACCTTTTACAATCGGCGTCATTAAATCGACGAACGCTTGGTTGCGGGTTCGGGTTGCTTCGTCCGGGTGATGGCCGGCTAAATCTCGAGCAGCAATCACGACGTAAGCGAGCGCTCGAGTCGCTTCTGTCTGCGCTTTCATCAAAAGTAACATACGCCGCACATCCGGGTGGCGAATGATGGGTACCGAAGTATCGCCACCGGTGAGGTCGCGCCCTTGGACGCGGGTCCTGGCATAGTCTCGCGCTTGTTGATAAGCGCGTTCCCCGATGGCGACCCCTTCCAGACCGACCGATAGGCGGGCCACATTCATCATCGTGAACATGTATTCCAGACCCCGATTCTCTTCCCCGATCAGGTAGCCAACGGCGCCGCCCTGATCCCCATAAGACAACACGCACGTGGGGCTTCCATGAATACCTAACTTATGCTCAACCGACAGGCAGAAGGCATCATTACGCGGTCCCAATGTGCCATCGTTATTAATCAGAAGTTTCGGGACAATGAATAGCGAGATCCCTTTACTCCCAGGGGGAGAATTCGGAGTCCGGGCTAGCACCAGATGAATAATGTTCTCCGAAAGATCGTGTTCGCCGTAAGTAATAAAGATCTTCTGGCCAAAGATCCGATAAGAACCATCGTCTTGGGGAACCGCGCGAGTTCTGACAGCGGCAAGATCTGAGCCCGCCTGCGGCTCCGTCAAATTCATGGTGCCGGTCCATCGGCCTTCTACCAACCCGGGCAAATATTTCTTCTTTTGCTCGTCGCTACCGCGGTGGAATAGCGCTTCCGCCGCTCCCTGGGTTAGCTGAAAACAGGCTGAGAATGCCAAGTTAGCTGATTTCCACATCTCTTGGACCGCAGCGCCCACGAGGTTTGGCATCGCTTGACCGCCGTATGCCTCGTCGAATCCTAACCGATTCCAGCCGCTGTTAATGTATTGCTGATAAGCCTCACGAAAACCGGGTGCGGTGATCACGTGATTGTCTTTGCAGATAACCCCGCGTTGGTCACCTATCTGGTTGAGTGGTGCGAGAACTTCACGGGCGAAGCGGCTAGCTTCCTGTAAAACCGCGCTCACGGTCTCAGCATCGATATCCTGCCACGGAGGTAAAGTGGTCAAGTTATCGAGCCCCCCAAGCTCGCGTATTACGAATTGCATCTCATCGAGCGGTGCTTCGTAAGTAGTCATGACTTTAGCTATCGGACTGGGTCTCTAGATGTAACTATCGCTCAAGGTGAGCGACGCAGCAAAATTTTGCGCGAAATGTGAATGAGGACGGGAATGTGTTCCTGCCCTCGTCCGCGAGTTTACCGCGAAGCGGTTACAGGACCCCGGGCTGAGTCCTGGGGCCCCTTCGGGGCAGGACCGATCGAGTCACGACAATCCCAGCTTTTCCTTGGTCCGACGCAAATTTTCCACGACCAACTCGGCGACGTCGAGGACGGACGGAGCACCTGGCCTACCTGCGCTTTCGCTGCTGCTCAGCATCGACTTACAAAATGGGCAACCCGCAGCCACTACTTTTGCGCCGGTCGATTCAGCCTCGCGAAACCGATTTTCAGTGACGCGCATCGTCCCGGGCTCTTCTTCTTTCCAGAATTGAGCGCCTCCAGCGCCGCAACAGAAGCTGTTGGCCCGGTTCCGCGGCATCTCGACTAATGACTCTGCGGTGTCGCCACCCAAAACCCGGCGAGGAGCATCATACACCCCGTTATGCCGGCCGAGATAACACGGGTCATGATAGGTGATCTTTTCGCTCAGAATCATCTCCGGTAACCGGCCTTCCTCAATCAGCTCTGCAATTAACTGGGTGTGATGCAAAACTCGGTAGTTACCGCCTAGCTGCGGATAATCGTTGGCCAGGGCGTTAAAACAATGGGGACAGGTGGTTACCACTCGTTTTGGCTTGCCCGGGTTTAGGAGAACCGAATTCAGCACCTCAACATTCTCGGTCGCCAAGTTGTAGTACAAATACTCGTTACCACCTCTCCGGGCCGGATCCCCCGTGCATTTTTCTTTCTTGCCGAGAATGGCGAAATTGACTTTCGCATGCGTCAGTATAGCGGCGAAAGCGCGAGCCACTTTTTGAGCGGCCGGATCATAAGCGCCCGCGCAGCCAACCCAGTAGAGCACTTCGAAATTTGGGTTTTGCGTATCCAGGGGTACTGGCAGATCGGCGGTTATCCAATCTTCTCTCGCGTCCTGGGCTAGGCCCCATGGATTCCCGGCGCGTTCCAAGTTCCGAAAAGTGGTATTCAGCTCTTGAGGGAATTGGCCCTTGGTTAGAACCGCATCTCGTCGCAAATCGATGATATCAGTCAATTGTTCACAGCCGACCGGACAAGCTTCGACACAGGCGCCACAGGCCGTGCAAGCCCAGAGCGCGCTCTCGGTCAACGCAAATTCCATTACCGGACGAGGGCTCGGCTCTCCCGCCGCGAGTTTTTTCCGGATAGAATTGAGCTCGTAACGTTTGTTGATTTCAATCGCAGACGGCGCCAGCGCTTTGCCGGTGACATGTGCCGGACACACGTTAGTGCAACGGTTACATTGGATGCAGGCGTAAGGATCGAACAGCTGGGTGAATCGAAACTGTTCTAACTGGCTTACGCCGAATTGTTCGATGTTTTCATTTTCGAAATTGATCGGGTCCAGCACGCCGCTGCCTATTTTTTCACCGGCGGCGGCGCGGCGCCCCAGCCCCAATCGAATGGGTGCACCAAAGATATGGATGTGTTTCGATCGGACAAAATAGGGTAAAAAAGCGAGGATCAACCCGAGTGAGATCCACCAGCCTGCATGCCAGCCGGCGATCCGGTTGGCGCCAAACCCGATCGCGTGAGCGATGATCGTTGCTGTCGGTTGCCAATAGTCCGTGCGACCTTCCGCCGCCAGCAATGAGCCCGCTCCGATGAGTCTGAAACCGACGTGCAGGAATATAAAAGCGGCTACAATCGAGCTATCGAAGCGGATGCCGCCGGTGCGAACATCCGGATGCAGCAAGACGGACTCGTTGAACTTTTCCAAAGCGGCATCTTTTTTGACAAAACGGCGCCAAACGAAAAACACCACGCCAATCAAGACGAGCGTTCCAAAGACATCTGCTCCCAATCGAAAGAGATTGCTCACTAGCGAACTCCCTAGCCAGGTAAACCAGCTTGAAGGGAAAAAGCCTTCGACCAGATCAACCAGGTTGACCAGCGCATAAAAAGTGAAGCCGTAGAAAATAAAACTGTGAAAGAATCCGACTAAAGGCCGGCTTTTGAAAACGGTGACCTGACTGATCGTCCGAACCAACGCTTCCCGAATGCGTTCCAGAGGCCGGTCAAATCGCGAATAGTACTCCGGCTGCCCTTTGCGGATGATCGTGATGATCTGCTGGAAACCGCGGTAGGTATAGTAGAGGGAGATGACCGCAAAGACGAAGAAGAGCGCTTTTTCTGGGAGAGTCAGCATATGGGGGCGGTAGGGACGAATTCCCGCTCGTCCGTACGCTAAGACGTTCGGCGAGCACAGTCGAGTCGGCGAGCTCCCGATTTACCAAAAAGGCCTTCGCGAGGTCTATCGCTTTTGCGCCGACGAGTGTTAGGGCGAGGCTCCCGATTTACCGAGCGCTGGATGGTCGTGGGTTATTCGGGAGCCTCGCCCTACCTTACAATTGCGCGGTCAATTGCGGCAAGATTTCCAGGGCGTCTCCGACCAGGCCATAGTCAGCGATCTGGAAAATCGGTGCATCCGGATCCTTGTTGATCGCTACGATAACCTTAGAATCTCGCATTCCGGCAAGATGTTGAATTGCTCCTGATATCCCGACGGCGATATACAGTTCCGGCGCAACGATCTTGCCGGTTTGTCCAACCTGATAATCGTTGGGTACATAACCGGCATCCACCGCCGCTCGGGAGGCGCCGACGGCAGCATTCAACTTTGCCGCCAATGCCTCAAGCAGGCGGAAATTCTCCGCCTTCTGGAGACCGCGTCCGCCCGAAACCACCACTCTGGCGGCGGTTAATTCGATCTTGTCGCTGCTCGCCAATTGCCGTCCGACTAAACGGACTCCAGCCTGGTCGGTAGCAATTTCCTTGGCTGACTCGACCGGCGCACCGGTTTCCACCATCGGCGCTGCATCGAATCCAGTGGCAAGCACCGTAAGCACGATGGGAGTGCCTGCTATCGCTTCTATCGTTGCCAGCGCGTTACCGGCATAGATCGGGCGAACAAAAGTATTGGCACTGATCACCTCGACAATGCCGGAAATCTGTTGCACATCTAGCTGGGCAGCGACCCGAGGTAAGAGGTTTTTACCGAAAGTTGTTGCCGGCGCCAAAACGTGTGAATAGGCCTGCGCTCCTGTCTGCAACAAAACCTGAGCCGCTAGAACTTCTGCAGTCTGCGGGCCGAGCTGGGCCGCATCCGCCAGCAACACCTTAGCCACGCCTTCGATGCGGGCGGCCGCCTCAGCTATCTTCCGCGCTTCATGGCCCATCACTAACACATGAATTTCTGCGCCGTCAGCCTTTTCGCTGATCTTCCTTGCCGCCGTCACCGTATTCTGAGTGGCAGGCTTCAAAGCGACATTATCGTGTTCAGCTAATACAAGAATCGGCATAGGGGAGGGGGAGTGGCGGAGTACTGGAGTGTTGGCTATTGGCTATTCCTCAGATGACTTTGGCTTCGTCGCGCAGTTTGGCGACCAGCTCTTCAACGCTGTTTACGCGGATCCCCGGCTTTCGCGGTTGCGGAGGTGCGACTTTCAACGTTTTTAATCGGGGCGTCACATCTGTTTGTAGGTCTGCCAGTTTCAAGATGTCGAGTGGCCGTTTTTTCGCCTTGATGATGTTAGGGAGCGTCGTGTAACGCGGTTCGTTCAGGCGTAAGTCGGTGGAAATGATTGCCGGCAGTGGAAGCTCTAATGTTTCTAAGCCTCCATCGATCTCGCGGGTCACCGTTACTTTGCTGCCGGCGACCTCCAGTTTCGAGGCGAAGGTCCCTTGTGGCCAATCGAGCAAGGCCGCCAGCATCTGACCGGTCTGATTCGAATCATCATCGATCGCTTGTTTTCCGAGAATCACCAAACGAGGTTCTTCTTTCAGCACGATTTGTTTTAACAATTTGGCCACGGCCAACGGTTCGAGCTCGGTATCGGTCTCAATGAGAATGGCGCGATCTGCACCCATCGCTAAAGCCGTTCGCAAGGTCTCCTGGCAAGCGGCAGAGCCGAGTGACACTGCGATGATCTCAGTCGCTACCCCGCGTTCTCTCAATCGGATCGCTTCTTCGACCGCGATTTCGTCGAACGGATTCATCGACATTTTAACATTATCGAGATCCACGCCTGACCCATCAGGTTTAACCCGCACTTTGACCGTGAAATCGACGACTCGCTTGATTGGGGTGAGAACTTTCATGGGGAGGGGAGGGAGCGGGGAGTGCTGGAGTGCTGGAGTGCTGGAGTAATGGAGTAATGGAGTAATGGAGTAATGGGTGGGTGCTTGGCTCCAGGACACTATAAGCAGTCGGATCACGGTGGCGCAAGATGGCGCACGCCAGTGGACTCCCCAACGCTCCACAACTCCATCACTCCAATACTCCATCACTCCGTTGCTTCGTTGCTTCGTTGCTTCGTTCCGCTTGTTTTTGTCCACCGTGCGTCGTACGATTGGTGCCCCTGCCTGCCCATGTCCACTGTGACCCGGAAAAGCTATCCGACGCTCGATTTCGATCTTGGGTTCGAGATTGATCAATTGCGCGAAACCGTTCGTGAATTTAGTGATCGCGAGATCGTACCCCGAGCGGAGGCGATCGATCGTGTAGATCAATTTCCGCGTGATCTTTGGCCGCAGATGGGCGCCATCGGGCTGCACGGGATTACCGTGGGTGAAGACTACGGCGGAACCCAAATGGGTTACCTGGCTCACGTTGTCGCGATGGAAGAAGTGAGCCGGGGTTCAGCTTCAGTCGGGCTTTCGTACGGTGCTCACTCGAATCTCTGTATCAACCAGATCGCGCGTACCGGAAACCAGCAACAGAAACAACGGTATCTGCCAAAGCTGGTGAGCGGTGAGCACGTTGGCGCTTTAGCGATGAGCGAGGTTGGCGCCGGTTCTGATGTCGTGAGTATGCGGACCCGGGCTGAGCAAAAGGGTGACCGGTACGTTTTGAACGGAACCAAAATGTGGATCACGAACGGTTCGGAAGCAGATGTCTCGGTGGTTTATGCGAAGACCGATCCCAATGCTGCTTCTCGCGGTATCACTGCGTTTTTGGTTGAGAAAAATACGCCGGGTTTCGCGGTAGCGCAGAAACTCGACAAGCTGGGCATGCGCGGTTCGCCCACTTGCGAGCTGGTTTTTACTGATTGCGAAGTTCCAGCTGAGAACGTGTTGGGCGCGGTTAACCAGGGAGCCAAGGTGTTGATGAGCGGGCTGGACTTTGAGCGGGTGGTGTTGGCTGGGGGGCCGCTGGGGATTATGCAAGCCTGTTTGGATGTCGTTGTTCCTTATGTTCACGAACGCCAACAATTTGGCCGGCCGATCGGTGAGTTCCAACTGATGCAGGGAAAGCTGGCCGACATGTATACAGCGCTGAATGCCTGCCGCGCCTACGTGTATGCGGTGGCAAAGGCTTGCGATCGCGGCAAGACCACGCGCAAGGATGCGGCGGGCGCGATCTTATACGCAGCGGAACGGGCCACCCAAATGGCGTTGGAGGCGATCCAGGCTCTCGGCGGCAACGGCTACATTAACGATTTTCCGACCGGCCGCCTGTTACGCGACGCCAAGCTCTACGAGATCGGTGCCGGTACCTCGGAAATCCGCCGGATGTTGATCGGTCGTGAGCTGTTTGAGGAGACTGCCTAAGCTTGATCTCTCATTCCGTTAGAAGGGCCGGTCTTGTACTTCTGCTGTGCGCGCCGCTTCATTGGTCAAAGGCGGGCGAGGCGGAGATGTTCGTTTTCTGGAATACCGTGTCACCAGATGGGAAGTACGCGCTCGGCTGGTCAACCGCTGGCTCGATTGAGCCGGACGACCTAGCTGACGACCTGGATAAGGAGAATTCTAACATCAAGAATGGTTTGGTTGACGTCGCCTCCCGAAAAATACTCCTGGTTTTACCCGGCGCAGAATATTGGGCTCTGCCGCCGGAACGGTATGCATCCGAACCACTACGCGATGTCGACGGTTTGGTCTGATGATAGCGCGTCCCTGCTGGCAATCTACGATTCACGTTACGGAATCGATCAAGTCTATTTGCTGGATGTGAAGATGATGCAAGTCAAAGAACTGATCGACGAACTCCATAGCGCTTTTTACAAGGCGGCTCGGGACAAAGCGGCCTCGTATTACCGCAAGTATGGAAAGGAATACTCCCTTGGGTTTTTAAATCCCTGGTTTGTTGGGCACGATCGGTTCGAGATCACTGGCTCAACTTTCATCTCGAAATTTGATTCGAGCAGCATCGCCCTTGCCTCGCCCTACCTACGTCGAATTCGCCAAACAGGCTGCTACGAAACCCTTGAACAATGGGTGCGGAGAGTTGGGTTTTGACAGGAATTCAGGGTGAAATTGACAGGCGATAAACCAGGGATGCTCCGAGAGTTCAACCATCTCGACTAAACGACCATCCGGGCTGGTGCCGCTAATCACGAACCCCTGTTTTTCCATCAATGATCGATATTTGAGGTTGAACTCGTACCGGTGCCGATGCCGCTCGACCGCTTCGTCGGCTCCATAGGTGCGTTGGGCCAGCGTCCCGGACACCAGCTTCGTAGGCCAACTTCCTAGCCGCATCGAGGCGCCTTTATTCCGAACTTCTTTCTGTTCTTCCAAGAGGCAGATCACCGGATCGCCGGCTTTTTCATCAAACTCCGTGCTGTTGGCTTCTTTCAAGCCGCAAACGTTTCGAGCGAACTCGATGGTGGCAACCTGCATTCCCAGGCAAAGGCCGAGGTAAGGGATGCGATGTTCGCGCGCGTACCGGCAGGCGGCAATTTTTCCTTCGATGCCGCGGTCGCCGAATCCGCCCGGAACAATGACACCAGCAACCGAACCCAAGAAATTGCCGGCATTCTGCAGATTGATATCCTCCGAATCGATTTTAACGATATCGACACCGCAGTCGTTAGCGGCCCCAGCATGGGTCATCGATTCGTAAATGCTCTTGTAGGCGTCTTGCAGGTCGATGTATTTGCCGACCACCGCTACTTTCAGGTGTTTGCGAGGGTGAACCACCCGTTCAACAAACCTCCGCCACTCGGTCATGTCGGCCGCAGGTGTCTCTAGCCGCAAGGCTCGACAGACGGTCTCATCCAGCTTTTCTTCCTGGAGAGTGAGCGGTAGCTCATAGATGGTGTGGGCGACATCCCGGACTTCGACAACAGCGGGGAGGGGGACATTGCAGAATAGCGCGAGCTTTTGCCGAATCTCGAGGTCCAGGGGCCATTCGGTGCGGCAGAGCAAGATCTGAGGTTGTAAGCCGATCTCGCGGAGTTTAGCGATGCTTTGTTGGGAGGGCTTGGTTTTGAGCTCCCCGGCGGCTTTAATGTACGGGATCAGCGTCACGTGCATGATCACCACGTTCTCGGTGCCGGCTTCTAGCTGAAATTGTCGAATGGCCTCGAGGAAAGGGAGTCCTTCAATGTCTCCGGTCGTTCCCCCGATCTCGGTGATAATCACGTCGTTGGGTTGAGCTTCGGCATTGCGCACGATGCGACCTTTGATTTCATCGGTCACATGCGGAATCACCTGAACCGTTTTACCCAAGTAATCTCCCCGACGTTCCTTGGCCAGAACGGTTTCATAGACCTGACCGCTGGTCACATTATTGGAACGCGTCAAAACACAGCTGGTGAATCGCTCGTAATGGCCGAGATCCAAGTCGGTTTCGGCGCCGTCACTGAGGACATAGACTTCTCCGTGTTGGAACGGACTCAGGGTACCAGGATCGACGTTGAGATAAGGATCGAATTTTTGGAGAGTGACTCTTAACCCCCGGCGCTCAAGCAATGTTCCCAGGGCAGCCGCGGCTAATCCTTTTCCTAGGGAGCTTACTACTCCCCCAGTCACAAAAATATATTTCATTTAATTCGTTTGCGGGACCCTCTCAGAGCAGCGTCGCCATCGCCGGGTTTGCCGGCTTAGCTCGAGTGTCGGGCCCCTCCGTTTCCTCCTAAAATCTGTTGCTCGACCGCTCGGGCGTCCTCAGGAGTGTTTACATCGATCGTGTTGATCTCCGATAAGACGACGCGAATTGTCATCCCATTTTCCAAGGCGCGCAACTGCTCCAGCTGTTCTGCCGTTTCGAGCGGCGAGGGTTTCAGTCTGACAAACTCAAACAGGGCTTTCCGGCGGAATCCGTATACCCCGAGGTGTTTGAGGTACTGTACCTCGGCGCCATTTCGGACGAACGGAATCCGGCTGCGCGAAAAGAAAAGGGCTTTCCCGGAGCGATCGGTTACGACCTTAACCACGTGCTCGTTGGCAGCTTCCTTCGGATGGATAGGGCACGCTGCTGTGATCAAGTCAGCTTTTTCGCTGCGCTGAAACTTCTTAACCAGTTTCCGGAGTAACCGCGGATCGATGAGCGGTTCGTCACCCTGCACATTGAAGAAGATAGAGGTTCGCTTCAATTTCTTTGCGACCTCGGCAATCCGATCGGTGCCGCTCGTGTGCTCCGGAGAAGTTAAGGCAACCTCCGCGCCGAATTGGAACGCACTTTCCATGATTCTCATGTCGTCTGTGGCCACCACGATCTGGTCGAAGATGTTTGCTTCGAGACAGCGCTGCCAGACGTGTTGAATCAGCGGCTTACCCGCGATCCCATGTAATGCCTTCCCGGGAAATCGGGTCGACCCCCAGCGTGCTGGGATGATAGCGGCGACCCTGCTCATGAACCAGCACTTGTAATCGACCCCAGCGCCAAAGACAAGCTCGCTGTGGGAAAGAAATGACAAATCAAGAGATGGACGCGGATGTGTGTGAACGCCCCGGTGTCTGGAGGGGAGCCGCTTTGTCGGTTGGCAGTTCTGTCGGACGGCAGCAAGCGGCTCCCGGGAGCGACCCAAGATTCACCATCGCTCCTGATGTTCACCTATCTTCGTGAGATCCGTTCGAAGCGCCAGGTTCGGGCACGCACGCTGGGTAATTCCCGGGAGCCGCCCGCTGCAGTCCGACAGAGCTGCCAACCGGCAAAGCGGCTCCCCTCCAGTTGCGCGGGCGCATTATACGCCTCCATCTGTGGTTAGGGCCTTCTTCCGCCGGAGCTCATCCTAGCGATCTTTTTCGTCCAGAATCATTTCCACTGCTGACCTGAAATCTGGCGCTACCCAAACATCTTTTCTGTCTGCGAACTTGGTCGGGGGGGAGTCGGTGACCCAGATGGCGGCTTTCACACCGGCGTTTAGTCCGGCCTCAATGTCGGAAGCCTTGTCTCCGATCATGAAACTGACCGGGAGGTCCAGGTCCAAGTCGTTTGCTGCCTCCACAATCATGCCTGAGGCCGGTTTGCGGCGATTTGACGCTTGGTCCGGGTGGTCCGGGCAAAAGTAAGTAGCAGCGATAAGGTTCTCACCGAGTAAACTTTCGAGCCTGGCCTGAACTGCCCAAAAATCGGTTTCGGTGAAGAAACCGCGCCCGATGCCGCTTTGATTCGTCACGACCACGAGCTTAAACCCGGCTGATTGCAGCGAAACGAGGCCCTCCTTTACACCGTCCAGAACGTGAACCTGTTCGGGTTTGGAGGGATAGCCCGGGTCGACCATCAGCGTGCCATCCCGATCTAACAAAACTGCTCTGGACCTTCTCGATTTCAATGCACTTGGGAAAAAGTGAGACTTTCGCGCAGCTCGTCCGGGGTAGCGGTAGCTGTCCCTAGCTTGGCGACAACCACGCCGCTGGCGTGATTGGAAATTTCCGCTGCTTCTACCGGGGTGGCGCCTGACACCAGCGCCAGAGTGAAAAGCGCAATCGCCGTGTCGCCGGCGCCAGACAGATCATAGATCTCGCGAGCCCGGGGCGGAATGTGATGCGGCGCCTCGTCCTTGGTAAACAGCATCATCCCTTGTTCTCCCAATGTTATTAGAAGCTGGTCCGGCTCCCATCGCTCCAATAATCGTCTTCCGATTTCGAGCAGATTATGATCTTTCCCGGGCTCGGCTTCGGGCTCTTGCCAGGCAACATTTGCGGCAGCGAAGGCCTCACTGCGGTTCGGTTTGACCGCCGTCAAGTGCTTCCACTCGATGTGGCTCCGGGGATTCGGATCCGCCGTAATCACTTTCCCGGCTGTGCGAGCGAGTTGTGTGACCTGGTCAACGAAGGATTGGACAACAAAGCCTTTGCCGTAATCCTCGAAAATAATGCCATCCAGTTTCGGCAGGATCTCAGCGACCTGCTGCAGACATCGCTCCAAGGTGGCAGCAGTAACCGTGTGGGGACGTTCGTGGTCGACCCGCACCAGTTGTTGCTGCCGGGCGATAATCCGCGTCTTGACGATGGTCTGAAATTCGGATTCTACCGCCAGAGTTTCCAGGCGAATACCGCCCGTCTCCAGGATGGATCGGAGACGTTCGGCCTGTGAATCTTTGCCGACCAGCCCCATCACATAAACTTCGGCGCCACATTCGCGAACATTGCGCGCCACATTGGCGGCCCCGCCCGGGAAGGACGATTCGCGTAATACCTCCACTACCGGGACGGGCGCCTCGGGTGATATGCGGGATACCCGACCCCAAACGAACTCATCCAGCATGAGATCCCCAATCACCAATAACCGTTTTTTCGAAAACTCGGCGGCAATTTGATCAAATCTCTCGAGTTGCATAGAGAAGAGGCATAGCGGCGAACTATCAGAAATTACTGAGCAGAAGTCACTGCTGTTGCTGCGGTGGTCAAGCGGAATGGCACTCAATCCTGTTTGCCCAAATTTAATTTTGTTTTAGGCTTGGCGCGGTGTGCCCAGGGATGCACGCTAACACGGAGTCTTGCCGTTGCAGGGTCCTTAGGCGTCCGAACGGGCGATTCTTATAAGAATGAAGACTAGAACCCAATTATTTTTCGTGACGGTAACCTTAGCTGCCCTTTCGAATTTCTTAGCCGCGGATGCTCCTCCACGCCAGATCGATCTCAATCGGTTTCCGGCGACGAGGTTGGAGGATGTGGTCGTGCCGCTCCCCAGCGAAGTCTTCAACGTGCTTGATAAACTCGGAACCCCGGATTGGAGGGGCGAAATGCGCGCTCCGAATATTACCAGCAGAGGGGCGCGGGCCCAGATTGCTTTGCTGCTGGGCTCGGTGGTAGCCGAGGGCTTTGTGGCGGTTGAGGCCGCCGACAAGGAACGAGTGAAAACGATCGGGCGCGATGTTTTGGAATTGGCCCGGGCGATTGGGGTGGAGAAGACCGTCCTGACCCGAACTAACGCGATCGTCACCAACGCGGATGACAGCGACTGGCTCGGAGTACGGCGCGAGTTGGACGGAGCCCTAAGCGATGTAAAAAATGCAATGATCGAGCTGCGGGATGATCAGCTGGCTCATTTAGTTAGCCTGGGTGGATGGCTCCGAGGCACCGAAGTTCTCACTTCCATTGTGGGCAAGAGCTATTCTCCTGACGGCGCCGATCTACTCAATCAGCCGGACCTTTTAAAATATTTCCAGGAGCGCTTGGCCGGGATGCCGCCACGTCTTCGTAACAACCAATTAGTTGGCAAGATCCAGAAGAGTCTTAACGAGATCTCGCCTTTGATAAGCCAGAAGATGACGCCTGCCGCAGTAAAGAAGATTCACGAAATCACCAGCGACATGGTTAAGGCTATCAATTCGAATGCTTAAGGCGCGATTGTGAGACGATTGATCATTGCAGTTAGTTTGTTGGCATTGTGCGGAAAAGGTTTGGCGACCGTGGATGATGCTATCTCGCGAGCCATGGAAGCCATTAACCCGTACGTGAAACAGGGTTACCTCGTGCGGGACGATCAATGGGGTGGCGACCTGGGAGTTAAGCAGGAGCAAGCCATCACCCATACCCTCTTCAAAGGGAATGATTACTGGTTTTGTACCGGAACCGATCTTGATTCGGCCCGCATTGCTATCCACGTTTACGACAACCGCGGAAGGCTAGTGGAGAATGATTCTTGGCAACACGGGCGATTGGCTGGTGCCCATCTGGTCGCCCCCGCTACCGGCACCTATTATGTCATCGTCGAAATTCTGAGTTCGCCTGTCGAGCGGACACACTGGGCGATGGTTTACGGTTACAAATAGACTTGCGAGTCTTTTCCAGGAGGCGATAGTTGCCCGCGATCCCGCTTGTGCTCCAAACATTGATTTGTCTGGAGCTAGTGATTTCCAGCTTTCCACTATGACACCACTCAGCTAAACGGTGACTTGGCTTCTGCATGGTAGAATCTGAGACGCTTCAGTTTGAGAATGGACGAGCGCTGCAGAATCTGTACGCGAACGATCTGAGGTTATTGCAAACTCTGGAAGAGAAGCTCGGTGTCAAAGTCACTACGCGAGATGGATGGCTCCGCCTAGAAGGCGAACGCGGCAATATTAATAAGGCGCGTCAAGTGTTTGACCAGTTGGAACAGGCTCGCCAGCGAGGAATGCAGATTCAACGGCACGAATTCCAGTATGCGTTGGATTCCGTGAGCGGTAATCAACATCAACCCCTTGGCCAGCTGGCCGGCGTTCAACTTCTTAGCTCGAACCGGCGTGCTCCCATTAACCCGAAGACCGGCCAGCAGTTAGCCTACGTTCAAGCGATCCAGTCTGGAGATCTGGTTTTTGGGATCGGACCAGCCGGTACGGGGAAGACCTATTTGGCGATGGCCATGGCGGTAGACGCGCTAAAACGGGACTTGGTGAAGCGTGTCATTTTGACTCGCCCCGCCGTGGAAGCCGGTGAAGCCCTGGGATTCCTCCCTGGTGACCTCCAGGAAAAGATCTTTCCCTATTTGCGCCCCCTGTATGATGCGTTGTATGATATGATTTCTGGAGAGGAGATTCAGAAATTCATGGATCGGGGCGTTATTGAGATCGCGCCTCTTGCGTATATGCGCGGGCGCACTCTGAACAGCGCCTTTGTGATCCTGGACGAGGCACAGAATACGACCGCTGAACAGATGTTCATGTTTCTAACGCGCTTGGGCATGGATTCAAAGTGCGTCGTCACGGGGGACTACACTCAGATCGATCTTCCGCCGAAAAAGACTTCTGGCTTAATCGAGGCGATGCAGGCTCTGAAGAAGGTCCCAGAGATACAATTTGTCGAGTTTAGCGAGCGGGATGTGGTTCGACATCCGCTAGTTAAATCCATTATTCATGCTTACCGGGCATACCGGGAGGCGCCCAGGAACGATCCATCGCAGTTAGGGAAATAGGGTAACACCCAACAGAGAACGTATGTTTGGCTCAACTGATCGTAAGCGCTTGATAAAGAAGGGATTAGCGTGTCAAAAGCAGCGGCGTAAGCCGACGCAAAAAGAATGGATGCGCAAGCTGGACACTAATCCCTGGGTTAAAGTGTCGATTCTCGGTTTCTTTGTTCTCGTTTTAGCGCTGTTGATTTTCTCGGGGTTAAACCAGGAACCAGCCAAGTTTTTCCTGATCGGTTTCCTGGTTTTCCTGACGGCGATAGCCCAGCTCTGGATCAATCATCCGGAGACGTTTCAAAAGAACTCTCGGGTAGGCTTGGTGTTTGGAACCATGCTGTTCCATCTTTGCGCTGCCAAGCTGATCATGGTGTTCTGCAGCGACCCACGGGGTGGGATGCCGCCAGAGTTTGGAGTTCTAGTGATTCCTTACGCTTTGGCGCCTCTGGTCCTGTCGGTCTTGCTGGGGAAAAACTACGGGATTTACGCCGCGATCTTCGTCAGTCTCTGGAGTTCGCTGCTGCTGCGCGGAGTCGATGCCTTCCTGCTGGTAATGTCGTTGATCAGCGGTTTTATCGCGGTCTTTGTCACCATCCAAGTGCGCCGGCGCAGCCGCTTATTGCGCGCTGGTCTTTATGTTGGTTTAGCCGTCTGGGTGCTCGCGCTGTCGTTTGGCATCATCGCGATTCCATGGTTGCAATTGAACCAAATGGATTGGGCCCGGTTTGGTGAGCAAACGGCGGCTGCAATTTTCACCAGTGTTATCACCGCGATGGTCGTGGGCGGCGCCCTGCCGCTAATCGAAACGCTGTTCCAAATTACCACGGACATGTCGTGGATTGAGATGGCGGACCGGAATCATCCGATTTTACTGCGTTTGAGTCTGGAAGCCCCCGGCACCTGGCATCACAGCGATGTGGTGGCGGACTTGGCGGAAGCTGCGGCCAATCGTGTCAGCGCGAACGGCACCATGTGCCGGGCTTGCGCCTATTTTCACGATATCGGCAAGTTAGTTAAACCGAATTACTTTTCTGAGAATATCGTGGGTGACGAGAATCCCCATGATGATCTGGCGCCAACCATGAGCGCGTTGATCATCATTGCGCACGTCAAGGAGGGAGTCGATCTGGCGCTGAAGTACGCCTTGAACCAGCGCATTGTGGACGTAATCCAGCAACACCACGGGACGTCGCTGGTCAGTTATTTTTACAAACGGGCACTCCAACAACAGCAAGATGCCCGCGAAGGAGGCAAAATCATGAATATGCGGGAAGAAGATATTCCCGAAGTTCGTGAGGAAAGCTTCCGTTACAGCGGGCCGAAACCGCAATTCAAAGAGTGCGGCATCATCAGTTTGGCGGATGCCGTCGAGAGTGCTTCTAGAAGTCTGGATAAACCGACTCCGCAAAAGATCGAGCAATTGGTCAACGAGATCATCAATAAACGAATTGCGGAGGGTCAACTGGACGAGTGTGATCTTACCCTGCGCGAGATTAGGAGCATCGCGGAGACATTCCGCTACACGATCCAGAACATGTTGCACACGCGGATCAAGTATCCTAAGGACGAAGAACGCGCCGAAGGCGAAGCGCGTCGCCTGAAGAGCTTGCCGCCGGCGACAGCGGCTTAGTCTGGATCTCGCGGATGAGCTCGTCCCTACCGGAATCGCTCCCAGGCGCATGCACATCCGGGTATTGAACCGCCAACGCAAGTATCCGACGCCGGCAAACGATCTTTCTACCTTCTCTCAGCAACTGGCACCGCTGGTGCTGAAGGTGGCCCGGGAAGAAATTCCGGAACAGGTTCTCGTGGTGCTGGTTTCCGATCGTAGGATCGCAGCGATCCATGAACAGTTCATGGGAATTGCGGGTCCAACCGACGTCATCACTTTTCAACATGGCGAGATCGTGGTGAGTGTGGAAACCGCCGCCAAACAGGCAGGCGAGTACGAAACCGACCTGTTACACGAGCTGCGGCTGTACATCACGCATGGCCTGCTGCACTTGGCCGGGTATGATGATCATTCTGAGAAAGGTTTCCGGGAGATGGCCAAGCTGCAAAATGAATTGGTGGCGAAGATTGTGAACGCGGCTCGGCAAGAGGGAGATGTGATTGGTGATTAGTAATTGGTGGTTGGTGGTTGATCCACGACCGACCAACACCCAAACGGCCCATCGCGTATTCACGTCCCCGACGTTGCACACCCGGGACTATAACACGCGCTCGCGGGCGTCGCGTCGCATCAGCGCCGAGTCTCTGCATCTCTTGTCGAAACGGCCATACCTGTCCGCCCTGCGACCACGGAATGCAACGCCCTTCCGCCGGGGTGGTGGTCGCCCTTTTATAAATATTCGACGCGCTTGAGTTGGCTGCCTTTCACCAACCTGTCCGACGTAGCTAAAGGGGGGAGATGGGGCGAAGTCGGATCACCAATCACTACTCACCAATCACTACTCACCAATCACCTCCCGCTCAGCCCACTTACTTCTTAACCGCCAGGATCAGCGTCGAGTTATGCCGGTTCCACTGGTAACCAAAGCTGAAGGTCAAAGATTTCGGCGAACTGGTCTCGTAGAGCTGGCGCAAGTCCGGTTGGTAATAATTCTTAAAGAGGTTGATTGGACCAGTGTAACTACCAAAAAACCTAAGAGTCCATTTATCCGCGCTGAGATATTTTGCTGGAATACCGGAATCGTCTTCCAGGATCGTAGTGCTGTCGCTCAGCAGGAACGAACGAACGGTGTCGAAACGACCTTCGTGCATCAGATAAGATGCCGCCTTTAAAAAGCAGTTTGCTTGGCCTTGTTGCTCCGTAAATCGGAGCACAGCCGGGTTGCTCTTTAGGCCGTCATTCGAAAGGTCAGTGCTGAAGAAATAGAGCGTCTTTTGCGCGCCATTGGCCGGGTCAACAAACGTGATTTTCACGCCGTGCGGCGCGCCGCTGGCCTTAATCAGTTGGCCTCCACGATCGAGGGAGACGTATTCAACCGACTGGATCACTTTTCCCGTGCGGGCCAGAAACACGAACATGATCGGTAAAACCCCTTGAAGCTCACCGCGACCAAACTCCTCCCGCATATCCTTAGTTTTGAAAAAACTGAACTGAAGGATCGTGTTGAGGGAGATCTGGATATTTTGGAGGGTACTCTCGAGCGCGCCCCGCGGGACTGTGAGCAGGTCCGGCATCGAGTTAACGGACTCTAGCCCAACGAGAATATAGGTCGTGCAATCCGAAAAGAACGCGTCTGCGTAAAGAAAATCAGGTCCACCGAAGTAGTAGACACAGGTTTTTGATCCGGCGGTGATGGGAGCCAGAAAGTCAGCACGCCAAATACGAATATTGCTGAGTTGCCGCCGATCGAGAGTCGCGAAAGCAGAATTCATGGCAGCGGCATGCGCTTGCCATGCGGAAGTATGGGTTAGGGGAGCGAGACTCGAATTGTCAGCCACAGGTAATCCGGCCAAGAAACGAGCCGCGTCCGTAATCGGATTACTGGGAACCGTGACTGGCTGGACCGTTGATTGGGCAACCGGCTGAACCGGGCTGGGAGATTCTTGCGCTACGGGGGCGGGCGCCTGTTCGACCGGAGAGTTTTCCGGCGTTGGTTGCTCAGTTTGAGCGTATAGCGCTGGGCATAACAATGCCACGAACAATGACAAACTAAGCCACCAGCTCCTTTTGTAGGTAAGGATCATAATTTTTCGGCAGGGTCGATAGCCGTTACCAATTCATCGGTTAGCGGCTGAAAGCGATCGATTGGCCGGACGGACAATGTAATAGATCCCCAGACCGACCAGCGCGGTCGCTAACCCTAACAACGATTCGACGATTCGTTGTTGTATCGTGTAAAGCATCATGAAAAGCGTGACGATCAGGAAGATCAGCGGGGTGATGGGATACCCCCAAACCCGATAGGGGCGAGGCAGGTCCGGTTGACGAAATCGTAGCACGATCAGTCCGAGCACTGCCAGGAACGAGGAAAGCAACAGAACGAACTGGGTGTAGACCAGGACGGCTTCAAAGCTGCCGGTGAGAATCAAAGCAGTGACCCAGAGTGCTTGCACGATCATCGCGATGGATGGAGTACCGTGTTGATTAACCCTCCCAAGGAACGCGAGTTTCGAAAAGTCATCCGCCATTGACTTTGTCACTCGGGATCCGATCCAGCTCATAGCGCTCACGCTCGCGATCAGCCCGAAGCTAATGAAGGCGCTGGTCAAAATGCCGCCAAATTTGCCGAAGATATGTTCTCCCGCAATCAACCCGACTTGGGGTTTTCCAACGATTTCAGCTGCCGGCGCGCTGATTAGAAAAACCCAGTTCAACAGAACATAGAGCACCATCACAACAATGGTGCCGACGACTAGCGCCCAAGGCACGTTTTTCTCCGGATTACGGACCTCGGCGGTTAAATACGCGGCGCCGTTCCAGCCGGAGTAAGAGTACATCACGAAAACGAGACTGACGGCGAACGGACTTGACAGCATCGTCGTCAGGTCGTCCGGATGGGGCGCGAGCTGAAACGGCAGCTTTTGTTGGTAGAAGATGCCCGCCCCAATTAAACAAATAATCAGCGCGATCTTTACCAGCGTGGCGATATTCTGAAAATGTTCGCCGGTGCGAAGCCCGACCAGAAGGATAATCGTCACCGACCAGACCAGAAGTAAGGAGAGGATCAACGGTGACGAATTGGGCACTATCCCCTGGAAATAAGTCCCGAAAGCCATAGCGGATAACGCGATTGGAGCCGGAAACCCAACGATGACGGATATCCAGCCCGCCATAAAACCGAGAGCCGGGTGGTAGATACGAGATAGAAAATTGTATTCGCCTCCCAAGCGGGGGAGTGCCACGGCCAGCTCGGCATAGCAGAGCGCGCCGCATAGTGAAAGCAGCCCTCCGATTACCCATAGGGCCATAATGGCAAAATCGGAGTGAATAGACACCACCTGGAATCCGAGGCTAACGAACACGCCCGTGCCGATCATATTCGCCACCACGATATTAGTGGCGGTAAGCCCGGAGATTTTCCTTTCACTCATTCGGTGTGCGGCCTAGTTAGACGAAGTTTCGGTCGGCGGAAAGCAAAAAAAACGAACGGGCGAGTGGGCGATACGGCGAATGGGCGCTGCGTCCCGGAGGGACTGAATGATGGTAGCCAGGCAATTCATTGCCTGGAACAGGTCCAATCAAGAATCCGTCCCGTAGGGCACGGTCTGATCCTTACCCACGCTGATTAATCGTCCTGATCGTGCAACGCCTATCGGACCCGATCATGCCGTGCCCTTACGGGACGGTTCCCGCTTCCCACGTATACCAGGCAATAAATTGCCTGGCTACCTTCACGTGGTCCCTACGGGACCGATATCAACTCTCTTTCGTCGCCCTGATAAACTGCTGGTACCAGGAGAAAGACGCCTTGGGTATTCGGCGCTGGGTCGCGTAATCCATGTAGACCAGACCAAACCGTGGGCCGTAGCCGTAGGCCCATTCGAAGTTATCCAACAGCGACCAGACGAAATAGCCGCGGACGTCAACGCCGGCTTGCCGGGCATCCGCAATCGCGGCGAGATGTTCCTTTATGTATTCCATTCGATCCCGGTCATTGATCGACCCGTCCGACCCCACAGTGTCGACGAAAGCGGCTCCATTCTCGCTGATATAAATCGGAGGGAGCTTTGCATACCGATTTTTGATTGCTACCAAGGTGTCGGTTAGACTGGCCGGCCGAATTTCCCAGCCCAACATCGTCTTGGCGACCTTGTCGGGCGCTGGGATCTCTTGAAATCCAAACGGTGCTTTGGGATCTCGGATGACGCGCTCTGGGAAGTAGAAGTTAACGCCAACGAAGTCGAGCGGATGGTGGATCAGCTGGAGATCCTCTGATCTTACATAAGGGGCAATCAAAGGCTCCATTGACTCCGGGTAACGCCCCAGCAGTAGCGGATCGAGAAACGGCCAATAGAGTATCTCATCATGCAGCGTGATGGCTTCCAGGTTGGCGCCTTCGTAGTGGAGTCCTAAACCCATGTTAACGACGGTGCCGAGCTGCCAGTCACCGCCTTGAGTGCGTAAGGCGGTTAGGCCTTGGCCAGCAGCGAGATTAAGGTGATGAGTGGTGGCGAGAAACGCTTCTTTCGATTTCATCCCGGGCGCATGAACACCGAGGAAGTGGCCAAGATACGCACTCACCAGCGGCTCGTTGAGCATCACGAAATGATGAACCCGATCTCCTAATCTTTCGGCGACCGCGATTACATAGTCTGTGTACCACGCGGCTGTATCCCGGTTGGTCCAACCACCCAGGTCTTGCAGGGCCTGCGGCAGATCCCAGTGATAAAAACAAAGCCAGGGATCAATCCCGTTAGCGAGCACCTCGTCGATCAACCGCTGATAGAAGTCGATGCCGGCCCGGTTCAGTTTCCCCTTGCCGGTTGGGAAAATCCGCGGCCAGGCTACTGAGAACCGGTAGACGTCTTGACCCAGCTGCTTCATGAGGGCGACATCCTCGCGATACCGGTGATAATGATCGCAAGCGACCGCTCCGCTATCGCCGTTTAATATTTTGCCGGGCTGTCCGCAGAAAGTATCCCAAATACTTGGCCCACGGCCATCTTCGCTGACTGCGCCTTCGATCTGGTAAGCCGCCGTCGATGCTCCCCAAAGAAAATCCGGACCGAAATCTTTTGGTGCTGGCTCTCTCATAGGTGGTGAACATGAACAACGCAGCCAACGCCGTCAATGAGCGCGAAACGGCGTTCAAAACTGGTCCGTTATCTGGGCTTGGGCCCGCAGAACATCGTGCAGCGTCACGATACCGATGGGCGGACCATTCCGCTCAGCCACCAGTACGAGGAGATCAGCGGACTCAGTGACCATTTGATTTACCGCTTCTTTTATCGGGGTATTCGGCGAAACCGTGCGGGCTGGCTGCGGGGTCACAGTCTCTTCGGTACCTTCCAGCACGGCGGTTCTTGAGATTACACCTTCTAATTTGTTATTCACCACTAACGGAAAGAATCGGTAAGAATATTCTTCGACCAGACCGGTGAGTTCTTTCCGATTGGTCGTGCCGGCCATCATCGGCTTGAAAGTGGAAATCGTCGCGACCGGCCGCTTTTGGAGCGCTGCCCAGGATTTGATTGGAATATGCTGATCCAGATCGACCCCGTCACGTTCCAATATCTCGCTATAGAAATTCGTATGACAGAACGCCCGGCTCACGGTCTGGCTGGCTAAGGCACCGAGCATGAGCAGCGGGACGAAGGCGAATTGATGCGTCATCTCGAACACAATTAAGATGGAGGTGATAGGCGCTCGGACGACCGCACCGAGACAGGCACTCATTCCGGCAACTGTTAGCGCGAGCTGCTCATTAGGCGGTAAATGGGTGGCCAAGGAAAAGAGTTGGCTCAACGCTAAGCCCGCTGCCGCGCCGAAGAACAATGTGGGCGAAAAAATGCCGCCGGCGCCACCCCAGGCGTAGACGGCAATGGTAGCTGCCAGCTTGGCCGCCAGTAGAATGATGGCTTGGTTTCCCGTAATCCGACCGGCCAACATATCTTGAAGATCGTTGTAGCCGAGACCAAAGACGCCGATATGGGCGATGGCGACAAATACCGCGATGCCGCAGACCCAGTTGATAGAAGCGCCGATCGCCGGTCTAAACATTAGCGGGATGCGCCGATAACCTTTGATGCGATCTCGCCAGATCAAAGCGCCTTTCTGAAAGAGGACGCCGATCAATCCAGACAAAGCCGCGACGGGAATGACGAAAAGATAAAGCTTCCACGAAAATCGCGCCGACCCAGGGATCACGAAGGCGGGGTTATCGCCGAGGAAGAGATGCGCGACAAAAGTGGAAGTAACGGATGCGATCAAGACCGGAGCCAGAAACCGAGTGCTGTTCAGGTCCTCCATGATCTCTTCCAACACGAAGGTGATGGCCGAAAGCGGGGTGTTAAAGGCTGCCGCTAGTCCAGCCGCAGCGCCGGCCAGCAAAGCCGGCCTCCGTTCCTGTTTAGGCGCTCCTAACAGGCCGGCGACATTGGAAGCGAGGGCTCCCGCGATATGAACGGTAGGACCCTCTCTCCCTAAGCTCGAGCCGCCGCCGATGGTAATCACACAGGCAAAGAATTTGGCGAAAACAATGCGAAACGGCAGATAGCCGAAATCCCGCCAAAAGGCAGCCTTCACCTGAGGAATCCCGCTTCCGGCCGCTTCTTTTGAGACGTAGGTGAGAATGAAGCCGGCAATGAGAGCGGTGCCGACGATCACTCCAAAACTCACCGGTATGAAGTAAAATCCCAGCCACTTGCTCGGCTCGATCCAAAGCCAGCGAAAGAGGATCTGGGTCAGAAGTTGAAACGCGACTGCCGAGGCGCCTCCCACCAAGCCATAAATGAAAGGCTGATAGTAAGTGCGAAGGTCTGAAGGGAGCGCGGCTTTAAGGCGAACCAGGAAGGTTCTTATCAGGTTGACTCCATTCATTTCTATTTCGCCGATACACCCATCTTCAAGGCTAGCTCCGCTCCTTCTTGTCTGCCTGGATTTACGCTATTCGCAAATATTATTACGGGCACCTTTCTGGTATCGCCTCGCCACGACAAGTCCGCCGAGATACGGGACAGCCTCTACGAGGCTCCAGCCCGACTGGAGGGCCGCCGGCAACTCATCAGAGCAGCTTTTCGCTTCGATCCGGCTTACAACCCGAAAAAAGCGATACTGCCACCACATCAACACCCGACCTCGCCAACTCCGCGCAGGGATAAAATCGACATTGATCCAGGTCGCCACTTCATTGGTGAGCTCAGCGAACTTCTCAATAATGGCCAGCTGCGCAGGCGGATTAAATAAATCGAGAAAAAAAATGGGTTACAACGCAATCAAATGCTTTTCCGAGTTGGCAGCTCCGAAAGTCACCTTGAACGAATTCCAAGTTTATTTCTCCCAATGGGCCGACATGATTCTTAGCCAGCCGAATCATTATCGAGCTTTTCTCTACGACTCTGACATGTCCACCGGATTTCCGTGTATTTAATAATTTTAAGAAACGGCCATTCCCTTCGCCCACTAACAAGATTTGGTCGCCTCTAAGAATCTCCGAAAGAAAAGTTTGTCGAGCGTCATCCAGGTGAGTCCCGAAAACCAGGCGCTCCAATCCCGGGTAGAATGGAGCCACGAGATCAAACTTTGCTGTGGTTTTTGATGCACACCCTGGGTTAACTGTAATTTTCATAGTCACTGAGATCGTAGCAATTGACACTCAAAAGCCACTGTCAATTAATCGCGACCCGTTCCTTTATAATCGGTTTCTACATACAATCGCGTGACCGACCCCACCAATTTATGGAATTTTCCAAGACACGCTCTAAATTCTAGCGATCGCGGTTTATTCGAACGAATTTCCTTCTTATCTGCCACAGTCCCGCTAACCTCATGCCTCGTCTCAAGGTTGTTCTAGGGGCCAGCTTGGTAGTTTCGAGCGATAGTTTGCAGTTAGCAGTTTGCGGCAAAACGGAATTTGGCCAAGTGCGGTAGCTTATACTCATCGGTAGCAGCGCCAACCTAGTACCAGACGTATTCTCGGACTGATGACTCTCAGGTGGACTTCAACGTCCGAATGAAAATTGTCGGTTGCAAAATTAGAACCGAATAGGCTTTGGCCGCCTCAAAAACCGTGTCCAGAACATGGGTTCATTAGCTAAATCATTTTCTCCGATCTGCCATCAGTGGCGGAAGCTCGGCTTCATAAACCAAACCAGCGCAGCAAAAAATAGTCGCCTTACTTGGTGGAAGCAGTTCCTCGATCTAACCTGCATCTTTGTTAGTTCCCGGCTTGGTTCAGCGTTTTAGTGGCAGTCGCTCTCTGGACAAGCTGGTCTCCCGAGGACCGCTCTTCTTCTGTCAGGAACGGCCGGGATACCGAGGCAATCGCGAGTTCTTCTAATTAATTTCCTTGATATATCTGCCAAGTTACAGCTAACTTCACGACTCGTCTCAAAGTTGTATAAGACCAGCTTGGCAGTTTCGAGCGACAGTTTCTGCAGTTAACAGTTTCCGGCAAAATGGAATTTGGCCAAGTGCGGTAGCTTATACTCATCGGCGGCAGCGCCAACCTAGTACTAGACGTATTCTCGGACTGATGACTCTTGGGTGGACTTCAACGTCCGAATGAAATTGTCAGTCGTAAATTAGAAGCGAATAGGCTTTGTCCTCTTCAAAAACCGTGTCCAGAACATGGGTTCATTAGGTAAATCATCTTCTCCGACCTGCCATCAGGGGCGGAAGCTTGGTTTTATAAACCAAGCTAGCGCAGCAAAAAATAATCGCCTTCCATGGTGGAAGCGGTTCCTCGGTCTAACCTGCATCTTTGTTAGTTTGTCGGGTTGGTTCAGCGTTTTAGTGGCAGTTGCTATCTGGACAAGGTGGTCTCTCGAGGACCGCGCTTCTTCTGTCAGGAACGGCCGGAATACCGAGGCAATCGCGAATTCTTCTAATTAATTGTCTTGATATATCTGCCAAGTTGCGGCTAACTTCACGACTCGTCTCAAAGTTGTATAGGACCAACTTGGCAGTTTCGAGCGACAGTTTTTGCAGTTAACAGTTTCCGGCAAAATGGAATTTGGCCAAGTGCGGTAGCTTATACTCATCGGCAGCAGCGCCAACCTAGTACTAGACGTATTCTCGGACTGATGACTCTCGGGTGGACTTCAACGTCCGAATGAAATTGTCAGTCGTAAAATTAGAAGCGAATAGGCTTTGTCCTCTTCAAAAACCGTGTCCAGAACATGGGTTCGTTAGATAAATCATTCTCTCCGACCTGCCATCAGTGGCGGAAGCTTGGCTTTATAAACCAAACTAGCGCACCAAAAAACAATCCCCTTCCCTGGTGGAAACGATTCCTCGATCTAACCTGCATCTTTGTTAGTTCCCCGGTTTGGTTTAGCGTTTTAGTGGTAGTCGCTATGTGGATCAAGCTGGTCTCTCGAGGACCGGTCTTCTTCTGTCAGCAACGGCTGGGATACCAGGGAAAAGCGTTTAAAATGTTCAAGTTTAGAACCATGGAAGTGAACGTCGAAACCCGCAGCCATGAATTGTATTTCCAGCAACTGATCAAGGCCGATTGCCCGATGACGAAATTGGATGTGTCCGGTGATCCGCGGATTGTGTGCGGCGGGCGTATCCTCCGAGCGCTGGGATTGGACGAATTACCGCAACTATTGAATGTCCTGCGGAGAGAAATGAGTTTGGTAGGTCCGCGTCCCTGTACGCCAACCGAATTTTCAATGTATGAAGATTGGCAACGGCAGCGTCTGGATGCATTACCAGGACTTACGGGATATTGGCAGGTCAATGGCAAGAACAGGACCACATTTCGACAGATGATCGAAATGGACATCTACTATTCAACAAGTGCTTCGTTGTGGTTAGATGTGATGATCCTGCTGAGAACAGTTCCTGCCATCCTGGGGCAGCTGATTGAGTCTCGGATCTGTATCGATCGCCGGAAGATTCGAGTAAGTGCGCCGATGGAGGTTGCGCCTGAGCCTATCGGTGAATCTGTGCCGAGCTCGGGAAGCGAGGTTTGAGGATTCAATGGTTCCTAGTCAAGGAGTCGGATGCGTAGCGCAGGTGATTCCCCGCGCGGGGAAATGGGTTCGGCGGATGCCGCTTGGTACTGTCTCCAGGCTAAGCATAAGCATGAACATATTGCGGCTGCACATCTGCGCGAAGTGAAAGGTGTGGCGGTCTTTTGTCCTCGCCTCCGGTTCAAGCGGCAGACTCGCACTCGCGTCGCCTGGGTGACAGAAGCGCTGTTCCCCGGCTATTTATTTGCCCGTTTTGAGTTAGCTAAATTACACCGGGTAGTGAGCTACACTCAAGGGGTACGGGGCATCGTCCGGTTCGCGAATCGCTATCCGACGATTGAAGATGTTATCATCGATCAATTGCGCGAGCACGTCGGTGAAAAAGAAATCAGAATAATGAAGTACGAACCTTCACAAGGCGACAATGTGAAGATAGGTGAGGGTGTATTTGCTGGTCTGGAAGCAGTAGTCACACAGATTCTGCCCGCTAAGGTCCGCGTGCGATTGCTGATGGACTTCCTGGGTAGAAAAGTAGAGATGGAGTTGGCGCGGTCATCCGTCCTACGACGCGAAACTTAGACAAAGATTTTAACTTGGCCGTCGACCCTGAGGTAGATGCAGTTTTGCTGCCAAAAGGTAAGACGGACTGCGCAAACCGTAATCGTTAATTCCTGAAGAAATCGGCCGGTGGCCTATATGAAAGATTCAATTGCTGTGGGTGTAGTGGGCTGCGGATATTGGGGACCCAATCTTCTACGTAATTTCAAGGTGCTTCCGAACTGTCGAGTCAAGGCAATGTGTGACGCCAGCGAGGAACGCCTCAAACACATGAGAAATTTGTATCCGGACATCGAGGGGACAAAGGATTGGGACTACATGTTAAATGGGGCAGGACTTGATGCCTTAATAATAGCGACGCCGGTTCGGCATCATTACGCATTGGCGAAGGCGAGCCTTTTGGCCGGCAAGCATACACTAATCGAGAAACCGATGGCGGCTTCCTCGGCGGAGTGCGAAGAACTGATTCAAATCGCCGGAAGCAATGGCTTAGTCCTAATGGTTGGCCATACCTTCCTTTATTCAGCGCCTGTGCAGAAGATTACCGAGATAGTCCGGGCCGGGGATATCGGTGAGATCCGGTACATCAATTCGCGCCGATTGAACCTCGGTCTGTTTCAGAAAGACATCAATGTGGCATGGGACCTGGCCCCGCACGATATTTCTATTATTCTTCATGTCTTAGATGAGCCGCCGCTGACGGTTAACTGTCAAGGGAACGCTCATGTCACCCCTGGGGTCGAAGATGTGACCAATATTTCTCTTTCGTTCAGACATAAACGCTTTGCCACCATTCAAAGCAGTTGGCTAGAGCCGAGGAAAATTCGAGAAATGACGATTGTCGGTACCCGCCGGATGATAGTGTATGACGACTTACAAACCCACGAAAAGATCCGGATCTATGACGTGCGCGTCGAACGTCCTCCACATTACGATACCTTCGCGGATTTTCACTATTCGTATCATTACGGCGACAGCTACATTCCGCACATCCAGCATGAAGAGCCGCTCAGGGCCGAGTGCCAGCACTTTTTACATTGCATCGAGAAGGGGACTAAGCCGTTGACGAGCGGTCAGGAGGGCTTGGAATTAGTGAGAATCCTGGAGGCAGCGTCGACATCTTTGAAAGATGGTGGTGCTCCGGTTAGCTTAGAGCGGCCGGCTTTCATTAGTCGAAGTGATCCAGCAGAAGTGCTCAGTGCTGAACCAGTGTTCGCTTGAATTGCCTCAAGTCTGATCCGCGTGCGACCAATCCGCCGGGTGAGCTGCAAAGCGAAGCGGATTGGAATTGTCAAAATGCTCTGACTAAACCCGGGGCGTCGATCGGGTCCGGGAGAACGCTGCTCGGGGGAATCATGGTCGGAGAAAATGCGATTGTTGGCGCGGGCAGCGTTGTAACGAAAGACGTTCCTGCGAATACGATCGTAGCGGGAAATCCGGCCAAAGTTTTGGAAAGACCTGCAGAGTAAAATGCAAACTAAAGTGCCATTTCTCGACTTGTGGTTGCAGCATTTGCCCTTGATGGGCGAACTCAACTTAGCCATTCAGGACGTCATTGAAAGTTCAGCATTCGCAGGCGGGCAATTTGTAACCGGGTTCGAAGAGGACTTTGCTGCTTTTTGCGACGTTCCGTACGCTATTGGTGTTGGCTCGGGTACTGAGGCACTTTGGTTAAGCCTACTAACATGCGGGGTTGGTCCCGGAGATGAGGTGATTACGGTTCCGAGCACCTTCATGGCCACAGCCGAAGCGATCACTCAATGTGGAGCCCACCCGGTGTTTGTCGATGTCGATGAACACACTTACACGATGAATCCGGAGGCCCTAAAAGGGGTTCTCACCAGAAAGACAAAGGCGATCGTGCCGGTTCATTTGTTTGGGCATCCTGCGGACATGGATCCTATTTTGGAATTCGCTCAGAAACACTGTCTTCCCGTCATTGAGGACGCATGCCAGGCTCACGGTGCAGAATATAAAGGAAGCAGAGTAGGGACCTTCGGTGACACGGCTTGTTTCAGTTTTTATCCCGGTAAGAATCTTGGGGCCTTTGGCGAAGCTGGCGCCATCGTGACCCGTCACGGCGAACTGCAGGAAAAGATTAGGATCCTTCGCGACCATGGTCAGGTGCGAAAATATTTTCACTCCATGGTCGGCTGGAATTGTCGTATGGATGGAATTCAGGCCGCAGTTCTCCGCATCAAGTTACGGCTATTAGAGACTAACAATCGACGTCGTCGCGACCACGCAGCCCATTACGATCACGAATTGGGTCAGATGGAGGGAATCGTGACTCCTGCGTTGGCGTCCTATGCCCGGCACGTCTATCACATTTACGCAATTCGCGTCGCCAATCGAGATGAAGTCATTAAATGCCTGGCGGATCAAGGGATCGGAACCGGCATTCACTATCCGGTCCCGGTGCATTTGCAAGAAGCCTATCGCCACCTAGGATACCGGTGCGGCGCCTTCCCGGTCGCTGAACGGTGCGCTTCCGAATTCCTATCGCTACCTATTTATCCCGAATTAACCTACGCCCAAGTGGAAGAGGTAATTCAAGGTGTGAAAGCGGCAATCGCAGAAAACGTTGAGGTCTGAATGAACGGCGAAAATCTAACAGTTGCATCGGTGAAAGACGGCGAGGCGCTGCCCATCTCACAGGAGATAGGTCAGGTGTTCGGTGTGGAGGAGCAGCCGGCCCAGTCCGGCATGGGTCTTTACGACCTCCTTTTCATCCTCTTCCGGCACAAAAGAAAGATCATCGCCTTTACGTTGGTCGGGCTGCTTGCCGCCGGGGCCGTCTACTTTGTGGTTCCGTCCGTTTATGAGTCCCAGGCCAAGTTGCTCGTCCGGTATGTCATGGACCGCGGCGCCGTCGACGGGCTGGATCCCGTGATCAAAACTCCTGCTCCAGGGAACCAAACCCTCATCAATTCTGAAGTAGAGATTCTGACCAGCGCGGACCTCGTTCGCCAGGTAGCAGAGTCTGTCGGCATTAAACGATTACTGCTCGATGAGGGGGTCGAGCCCACTACAGAGAACGCGGTGAGATACATTTACCAAAATTTGGACGTCTCTGTGGTTAAAGATACTGACATTATTTCTGTCGGTTTTAAGAGCAGCGATCCGAATATCCCAACGCCCGTCCTTCAGGGACTGATCAATCGATATTTTGACAAACATCTCGAAGTGCATCGTTCCACCGGTGCATTCAATTTCGTAGCGCAAGAGACTGCGGATTTGAAAAAGCGACTGGACCAGACAGCAGCGGAGTTAAAGCGGTCAAAACAAAGCGTCGGAATCGTGTCCCTGGGTGAAGCCAAAACGAGTCTGGCTACTGAGTTGGGCAAAACCCAAGAGGAGCTGGATACGGCGGAAGCCGATCTCGCCGCGCAACAGGCTCGAGTGAAGGATCTGGGTAAATCGCTGGCCTTGCCGGAAGTCCAACCAAACCAAGGGCCGGCTCAGCCAGTGAGCGGTGATATCCTGGAGAAATATAAGTCTCTTGTAGCCCGCTTGACCCAAATCCAAAATGCAGAGAACGAACTGCTTTTGAAATACAGGCCGGAGAACCCGATGGTTAAGGTCAAGTCAGCCCAGATCGCCGACTTGGAAAAGCAGCGTAGCGACCTGGAAAAAGCGTATCCTGCGCTTCTGAATACAGCCGCAGCCGCGGCTGTAACCGGAGCATCGGCGGAACCGAATATGGTGGCCGAGAGAGCGATTCTCGTGGGAATGGAGTCCAGAGTGGGAGCTCTCAAGGCCCGAATGGAGAATCTGCAAGCCAGGGTAAAAACGATTTCTGAGGTGGCGCCGCGAATTGAGGAACTCGAGAGAAAAGCAGAAGTGGAAGAAACCAATTATAAGCACTCTGAGGCGAGTCTCGAGAACGCCCGAATCGACGAAACGCTCGACCCATCCAGGATGCCAAATATCAGCATCGTACAAACCCCTTCACCAGCGTCCAAGGTCCGCAGAAATCTGGGGCGGCCAGTTCTCGGAATCGCTGGCGGAGGTCTTGCAGTTGGAGTTGCGGTCGCCTTACTGATCGAACTCATTTTAGATCGAACCGTCAAACGATCGCTTGAGCTCGAGAAACGACTACGAATACCCTTGTTTCTCTCGATTCCCTATCTTAACCCAAGCAATCGCCGGCTGCGGTTGCGCGATGTGAGGGACAATTCGGAACTGGGCGATGGCAAGGTCAGGCGAGAAGCCTGGATCGCAGACAGTCGTGGCGAGTTGCTCAGGCCATTTTGCGAGGCCATACGAGATCGCCTCGTCGCATTTTTCGAGATTAACAAGATGGCTTATAAACCGAAGCTGGTGGCTGTGACCAGCCTCGCGAAAAGCGCCGGTGCTTCCACACTTGCGGCGGGGTTGGTCGGCGCTCTTTCAGAAGATTCTGCAAGCAAGGTTCTGCTTGTAGACAAGATAGTGTCTTCAAAAAGATTTTATGATGCGCTCGCAGAATTCAAGCGAAGCGATCTTGATTACGTGGTATTCGACATGCAATCCATCGGGGATACCAGCTCAACTCTTCCTCTGGCCGGGTTTATGGACACGGTTTTGCTCGTGGTTGAGGCGGAAAAGAGTGGGTTACACGCTGTGCAGCGCGCCTACGCCGAACTTGCGTCCAAGACCAAGGTGTCGGTGGTGTTCAACAAATGCCGCTCCTATGGACCGAGATGGCTCGAATGCGAGATTTGATTTAACGCGGCTCCCAAAAAACCTATGGTGACACTGACAGCACTTCCTAAGCAGAGTTCTCTGCCATTGTCTGGTAAATGCGTCGTGGCAGTAGTCTACTCGGTTTATCCTTCGGATCCGCGAGTGCGGAGGGCTGCGGAGGCCCTAATTAAGCAGGGGGCTAACGTTGAAGTCATCTGTCTCAAGGAGAAGGATGATGATCCTCTCCACGAAAGTTTCAACGGAGTGGATATCACCCGCATTCCGCTCAAACGTCGCCGTGGTGGAAAGCTATCCTATGTAGTTAACTACGGGTCATTCATTCTTCTCGCCGGGGCCATGCTTTCGCGTCGCTCCATTAGGCGGCGGATTGACCTTGTGCATGTCCACAACATGCCAGATGTCCTCGTGTTTAGCGCGTTGATACCAAAACTCCTCGGAGCGAAAATTATTCTCGATCTACACGACCCGATGCCAGAACTGATGATGACCATCTTCGGGCTTCGGGAAAAGAGTTATACGGTCCGATTTCTTAAGCTGCTCGAGAAGTGCAGCCTGCGGTTTGCCGATGCTGTTTTGACGGCTAACGAGGCCTTCCGCAACATCTTTTCAGGTCGAAGCTGTGCACTCGAAAAAATGACCGTCATTATGAACTTGCCCGACGAAGAGATATTCCGCTTCCACGAGGCATCGATTCCAGCGGTGGTCCAACCGGACACCTCAAAACCGTTCATTCTAATGTATCACGGGTCGCTGGTTGAAAGACACGGATTAGACCTCGCTGTGCAAGCATTGGTTGAGGTCAGGAATTCAGTACCGAAAGTAGAACTGAGGATATTTGGCGACCAGACGCCATTTCTAGAACATGTGCTCCTGTCCGTTGAGGGGTTGGGTCTCAACGACGAGGCGATTCGTTATATGGGGCCGAAGAATTTGGAACAAATCGCTTACGAGATCAGCCAGTGCGATGTCGGCATTATTCCGAATAGAAAGAGCATCTTCACTAAGTTCAACACTCCGACCCGTATTTTTGAGTTCCTATCCCAAGGTAAGCCGGTCATTGTGCCGCGAGCTCCAGGAATTCTAGACTATTTCGATCCGGAAAAGCTGGTCATGTTCGAATTAGGAGACGCTAAAGATCTCGCCTCCAAGATCCACTTCGTTTTCTGGCACCCAGCAGAAGTAGCGTTGAAGGTCGAACGTGCGCAGCAGGTTTATCGGGCTCACAGATGGTCGACCGAGCGAAGCCGTTTCGTGAGTTTGGTTGAAGCATTATTAAAAACAGACCAGAGCTCAACGATTCCCACGCCAGAGCGATCGTTAGCTTCACTTGATAGTGAAAAATGATCGGGGTGGCAGTGCAGGCAAAAGAACGCGATATCGTCACCGAGTTCTTCGAACTATTCAAAACATCGTGGGAATTTTATCGAGACGACGGGCAATATGACGTGGTGCTAACCACCTCAGATAACCTGTGCAATAACAAAACGCGGTTGCTTTTGATATTTGGGGCAGAGGTCCTGCCAGCTGATGGCCAGCGGAGAATGGTGACTAAATCTAGATCGGGGGGGGTGCTTGTTTCAGACGAAGGGAAGCGGCTGCCAATCTACGGTGCATTCGCTACTTTTCCCGGCAGTCCACCTTCTCTTTTGAAGGAGGAATTAACCCAAGAACCCGCGGCAGTTGTTAGTCAGCGAGATGAAACTACTACTTTGCGGGTTGGCTATAACCCTTTCACCGAAGCACGGTTCTTGTTGACGGTGGGTCAGCCGGCCGCTAACGCCGAAATCCCGACTCTGGAAGAGCATATCGGGTGGCTACGTGACTGGATTACCATTGCGGGGATTCCGTCGGTCGAAATACCCCCGGTGCCTGCTGGCTACAACTTCATTGGTTGTCTGACGCATGATATTGATCACCCGGCTTTGCGGAACCATTGGTGCGACCATACCATGTTTGGTTTCCTCTACCGTTCGACCATCGGAACGCTGTTCAATGTGTGTCGCGGCAGAAAGCCTATCAAGAGCTTGTGGAGGAATTGGCAAGCGGCCTGGCAACTGCCGTTTGTCCATCTGGGAATCGCAGATGATTGTTGGGCCGGATTTGATCGCTACCTCGAAATCGAAGAGGGGCATGGAGCGACCTTCTTTGTCATTCCCCGCAAAGATTACGCCGGTCGCACGGTGAACGGGGCAGCGTCGTCTAAACGCGCTTGCCAGTACAATTTAGATCAACTTCGGCCTAAGCTGCGGCGAATTATTTCGATGGGAGGAGAAGTGGGAGTGCATGGTATAGACGCGTGGTTGGATGTTGACGCGGGTCGCCAGGAACACGAGCGAGTATCCCAAGCGATTGGGACCACGGAACTCGGGGTGCGAATGCACTGGCTGTTCTTCAATGAAAGCTCTGCCGTTATTCTAGATCAGGCGGGATTTAGCTACGATACATCGGTTGGTTATCGAGAGACGATCGGGTATCGCGCCGGGACGACGCAGGCGTATCGCCCTCCCGCGGTAACCAAACTGTTAGAGTTGCCGTTACATGTGATGGATACCGCATTGTTTAATCCGAGCTATCTAGATTTCAGTGAGGAACAGGCCGAACGATCAATCCTGGGACTGCTGGATAAAGCCGAACGTTTTGGCGGTGCGTTGACTATCAATTGGCATGACCGCAGCATTGCCCCTGAAAGATTATGGGATGATTTCTATCTGAAATTGCTTGGCGAATTGGAGCGTCGCCAAGCTTGGTTGCCCAATGCCGCCCTGGCCGTCGCCTGGTTTAGGAAGCGGCGATCAGCGGCGATAAAATGGAGTTGGTCAGGTTCGAGATCGATTAGAGTATGGGGTTGCCTGGAAACGGCCGATAAGCTGCCCGGACTCAGAGTTCGAGTTTTCAAACCTCGGTCTCGGTCGCTAACTGAGCCTGCGGATGCACGCAAGCCAACGGAATTTGTCGAGAAGATAATCACGCAAACAACCGATCTCGAATTTGCCCTGTGACCAGCGACAAAACTGTATTAGCACAGCTCGGCTGCGGCTACTGGGGGCCGAATCTACTGCGGAGTTTTTCGGCCCTGCCTAATTGCCGGGTCAAATATGTGGTGGATTCGAACCCGGATCGGCGAGCTTTTGTCGAGCTAAACTTTCCTAAAACCGCCGCGATTGATTCAGTCGCGCAAGCATTGTGTGATTCCGAGGTAAGCGGAATTATCATTGCTACACCGGCCGGAACGCATTTCGATTTGGCAAAGCAGGCTCTGTTGGCAGGTAAGCATGTATTTGTAGAAAAGCCCCTGGCGACCCGGGTAACAGATGTCGACGAGTTGGATAGACTGGCCAAAGAGCGAGACCTCGTCGTGATGGCGGGCCATACCTTCATCTACAACCCCGCCGTGCGTTATGTGAAGCGGTTGCTGGATGCAGGAGAGTTAGGAGAAATTCGCTACATTTACAGCCAGCGTTTAAGCCTCGGTCGTATTCGATCGGATATTGATGCCCTTTGGAATTTTGCGCCGCACGATATCAGCATTATCCAGTATTGGCTGGGCGATCCCCAGCCCGTCTCGGTTCATCGTGTTGGTATGGACTTTATTCAGAAAGGTATCGACGATGTTGTTTTCTTGAGCATCGTCTATCCGCAAAAGATCATCGCGAACATTTATGTCAGCTGGCTAGATCCGCAGAAGGTTCGCAAAATGACGGTCGTGGGCTCAAGGAAGATGGTGGTGTACGATGATGTGGCGAGGGATAAAATTGCGATTTACGACAAGGGGATCGACAAGAAGGCGATCCTTGGTCAGAACATGGATTTCGATAGTCCGCGGCCGGAACAGTTCAGCTATCGAAGTGGAGACATCCTAATGCCTCAAGTTCAGTTCACCGAGCCACTGCGGGCGGAAGCGGAATCCTTTGTAGAGTCTATGTGCAATGGCAGAAAACCCATTACTGGCATACCGCATGCACGTCAGGTCGTCGACATTTTGGAACAGGCGGGGAAGAGATAGTCTTAAATCGTTCGCAACTGCTAATTCGAGGTCGTTGCGATTGAAGGTGTCTTTATATGCAGAACCCAGCGAATCAACCAATACTCCGCCATGTTGGTATCGTAGATGTGGTGTTCGGGCAGCGAGTAACGGTAGTGGAGCCGGCAAATCTTTACGGTTGCGCCATCGGAGACGATTGCTTTATCGGGCCGTTCGTTGAGATTCAACGCGGCGTAGCCATCGGTGATCGGTGCCGAATTCAATCGCACGTGTTTATCTGCGAACTTGTGACCATCGGACAAGATTGCTTCATTTCTCACGGCGCGATGTTCATTAACGATCTTTTTGCCATAGGTGGTCCGGCCAAGGGCCAGCGTGACTTATGGCGGTCCACCAAGATCGGGAACAAGGTAAGTATCGGAACTAACTCAACGATTCTGCCAGTCACCATCTGTGACGGGGCCGTCATTGGGGCTGGCGCCGTGGTTACCAAGGACGTCACCGTGCCGGGCATCTATGTAGGAAATCCGGCTAATTTGTTGCGCCCGCTGTAGTTAGGTAACTCGATAAAGAAAATGACAAAAGTTCCATTTGTAGATCTGCATACGCAGTATCTAACTATCAAGCCAGCGCTTGATGCGGCCATAGCGGAGGTAATGGCGGAATCATCGTTCGTTCGAGGCCGACACGTCGAGGAGTTCGAGCAAGCCTGGTTAAACACACTCGGTGTGAAACAGTGCATTTCCTGCGCCAACGGGACAGACGCGCTCTATATCACCATGCGGGGCCTGGGAGTGAAACCAGGAGACGAAGTGATCACGACCGCGCATTCCTGGATCGCGACTTCCGAGACGATAACGCAGGCCGGGGGACGGGTGGTCTTTTGCGATACGGATAACAAAACCTTCACTATCGATCCGGTGTTGATCGAATCGAAGATTACATCGCGAACGGTTGGGATCATTCCGGTGCATCTCTATGGGCAGGCGGCGGACATGGAGCCTATCATGGCGATCGCCAAAAAGCACAATCTCTGGGTGATCGAAGATTGTGCCCAAGCGCATCTGGCGCGCTACCGCGGACAACTTGTGGGAACATTCGGGAACGCCGCCACCTTCTCTTTTTATCCCGGCAAGAATCTTGGTGCTTGCGGCGATGCAGGCTGCATCGTTACGAATGACGATCCTTTGGCCGATTGGATCACTGCCTATGCCCGGCATGGAGGCAAAGGCGAGCACGTGATGGAAGGGATTAACAGCCGGCTGGATGGTCTTCAGGCAGCCATATTGAAGGCAAAACTACCGCACCTGCCCGCGTGGACCGAAGCGCGCCGCCAGGTGGCTGCAAAATACGATAAGTTGTTGTCTTGTCTTGATGGGCTCCGGAGACCGGAGGTTGCTTCTGGACGTGACCATGTTTATCACCTGTACGTAATTCGGACAGATCGGCGTGATGCCTTGAAAAAGCATCTGGCCGATAGCGGTATCGCAACCGTGCTTAGCTATCCGAAGGCGCTGCCGTTTTATCCTGCTTATGCCTATCTCCGGCACACGCCGGAAGACTTTCCCGTGGCCTTTGAAAATCAATCGAGAATTCTGTCTCTGCCAATATTTCCAGAGATGAGGGATGAAATGATTGATTACGTGACCGGTTGTATAGCCGAGTTTTTCGAAAGCTAACTCTAGCGCTGCATCTAACACTCGCCTCAGCGCTTTCCAGTGATGGCGCGACTATGTCACAAGTCTCTGCTATGCGGATTCCTGGTGCAACCCGGAGAAAAGCCTTGCGTTCCAAGACACTCACCCTGGTGGCAATTCTTTTCCTATCGCTCGTTCTCGCCAGCGTCGCAGATTACTTGCTAGTTCTCTGCCTGGGAATCCCTCTACCCGGTACAAGCTTAGTAGTCTCTCGTCGCGTTGGACCCGAGAGTGGTCCTCAAGTGTTCTGCGCTGGGTCGTCTTTGCTGGGGCAGGCTCTCTCCTGGTCCAAGGTTTCGGGAACCATGGGCCAGGGAATAGAATCGTGGGCCGTAGGGGGGTCATCACCAGACATTTGGGAACAGTGGCAGAAGCAGACACCACACTCAAACGTCACCCTTGTCGGTGTTTCGTTATACGACTTGAACGAAATGCACTTGGCAGACGCTCGTGCCAGCGTTGTGCCTTTGTGGCGTACGGTCGACGATCTTTGGTCCACGCACACTGACTCTGCTTTGTCGCATCGCATCCTTAACCAGTATTTGCTCAAATATGTGAGGTTTCTGCTTCCGACTGCAGGCAATGCCGACGAAGTACTGGTCGGTTTGCGCAGCAAGGCCGCCGATTTATTGGGGCAACAAGCCAGCCTGGCAAAGCATGAAGGCGTAATGGTTGAACCACCTCCTCCCATAATGGATGTCGGAGAATCAACATCATCACTAAACGATTGGCCCGCTGATCATCTCATTCGCCGCCTAGCCGTACTCCGGGCCGAGAATCGGGGTCAGCACGAGTTCCTCAAGGGTCCAAAGAATCGCGCATTACACAGGTTGTTGTATCAAGCCCGCAACCAGGGGCGCGTAATCTTGGTGGTTTTGCCTGTCAGCAAACCATACAGGCAAGAGTTCATTGACGAGGCCACCGAAGCCGCTTTTGAGGAGGCCATAAGCCAGGCCATGGCGATCGTGCCTCAGGCGACGCTTATTCGACTTGATCGTCTGCCCGGTATCTCCGATCCGGCCTGCTTCTTCGATTTAGTACATATGAACTCACTTGGGCGGCGCTTTGCTACCGAGGCGTTTCTAAAAGAGCTAGAGCGCGACCCATCAGCGCGAATTTCAGCAGCGAGTTCTCCGAGACATTGATGAAACCTTGGTGAACAAACTATGAAGCATAACCACGCCGAAACAGGCACCATCTGGCATAGATGGTGCGAGAACGCAGATAAGTCGCCCAATGCCGTAGCGATCGTTCACTGGAGGGCAGGCCAAATACCGCTCCGCTGGACCTGGGGTGAACTTGTTGACACGGCCAAAAGGTATGCGGCGGCTGCTATGAGCAGAGGTATCAAAAGGGGCGAAGTGTGCGGAATTATTTCTCGGCATAACCCTCTGTTCTATCCAGTCTATCTTGGGTGTGTTTGCGCTGGTGCCATGCCTGCTGTTCTCGCTTATCAAAACCCACGCCTGCATCCCGAAAAGTTCCGTGAAGGACTTGAGGGAATGGGAAGGCGCTCAGGTCTCGACTGGATTCTTACCGAGCGAGCGCTCGAAAGCGTTCTACAGCCTTTGCTCGGCAACGGACGCAGCACGATCAAGGGCCTTCAGTTTCCCTTTGAGAGCAATGAATACCTGGCGGGCGTGGAGTTTGGGAGCTTGGGTGAGGCAGTCTCTGTCATGCGGGCTTCGGATCCATTGTTGTTGCAGCACTCATCTGGAACGACGGGTTTGCAGAAGCCAGTGCTTCTTTCCCATGGTACCGTTCTCGGCCACGCGACGCAGTATGCCAAGTTCCTGGCAATGTCCGATGCCGACAAGATCGTTAGCTGGCTGCCGCTATATCATGACATGGGGCTTATTGCGGCGTTTCATCTGCCGCTGGCACTTGGAATAACAACAATCCAAATAGACCCGTTTGAGTGGGTAGTTGCTCCGTCGTTGCTGCTGGAAGCAATCTCGGCTGAACGCGCTACTGTGACTTGGCTGCCGAACTTTGCCTTCAGCATGATGGCAGACAAGATAAAAGAAGAAGATCTAGAAGGGGCGACTTTGGACAGCTGCCGCCTGCTCATAAACTGCTCCGAGCCGGTGCGTCCCCGCGATCAAGAGAAATTCTTCCAGCGCTTCGCCCCTAGAGGACTCAAGAGAGAAGCCCTTTCATCCTGTTATGCCATGGCGGAAACAACGTTTGCAGTCACCCAAACCCCGCCTGGGCGCGAACCGGCCAGGCTGGCCGTCGACCCACAATTGCTATCCAAAGGGATAGCAAGCCAGGTTGTGAATGGAGGCAAAGCCAAGATTTGTGAATCCTCTGGCGAGCTGATTCCGGGATGCGAAATACGCATTGTGGACGAGGAATCTAACGATATTGAGGAACGCCGCGTTGGCGAGGTTTTGATCAAAACGCCTTGGATGTTTGACGGTTATAGGAACTATCCTGAAAAAACCGCGGCCGCCATTCGGGACGGATGGTATATGAGCGGTGATTACGGATTTCGCTCCGGGAATGAGATTTATATCATCGGACGAAAAAAGGATATTGTTATCGTTGCGGGTAACAATATCTATCCCGAAGACGTAGAGGCAGCCATAAATGACCTGGCCGGTGTGATACCGGGTCGGACGGTCGCTTTCGGAGAAGAGGATATTGAATTTGGTAGTGAGCGGCTATCCGTTGTCGTAGAAACGCCGCTCACGGATCAAAGCGAAATCAAGCAGCTGCGCACGGCAATTTTGAAGGCCGGCATGGGCATCGATGTTTCAATTACAAATGTTTATCTGGTGCCGCCGAGATTTTTGATCAAAAGCTCGGCCGGGAAGCCAAGCCGGAGTGCAAACCGGGATCGAGTGCTTCGGCTGAACGGCTCTGAATCAACAATGCAATTTGGAGGGGTGAAGGATGGTCTCGGACGAGCTGAAAAGAGTGATCCTGAACGTGTTGAAGCTTGAGGCTTGGGAGATTGCCGACACTACATTGGCGGCGGAAGTTCCGGGTTGGGACTCACTCAGTCATATAAACGTCGTTTCAGCAGTCGAAAGGCATTTTAGCGTGCGGTTCAAGAACGTTGAGGTTCTCAAGTTGAAGAATGTGGGCGATCTCCAGCGCCTTGTTGATTCCAAGTTGGGGAAGCAGCCGTAGCGAGCAATTCGTCGGAGTTATTGATTATACCCGATGGGACTAACTTTCACTTCTGTTGGATTCATCCTTTTCCTTGGTATATGCCTGGGCCTAATCCACGCAGTTGGAAGGCACCCGGTCCGAATATGCCTGATGATAATCTTCAGCTTTTTTTTCTGCCTCACTTTCGGCTTTGCCGGTGCGCTCGCTGTTACGTTCACAGCAATTGTGAATTTCTTTGTAGGTAACCGGCTCGGAGCCTCCGATAACGACGCGGTTCGAAAGCGATGGTTGTGGGCTGGCTTGACTGCGAATTTGGTGCCCTTGGTGTTCTTGAAGTATTCGGGTTTTCTGCTCGGGATTCTTGCGACTCTTTTCCGTCCACTCGGGGCGCACTTTTCGGACCCGAGCAGTCTCATGTTCCCAGTCATCGGCCTCTCATACTTCACCTTTGCCGGTATGAGCTACGTTCTGGATATTTACTGGGAGAAGATGGAGCCCTCGCGGAACTTCTCGGAATTTCTCTGTTATCTCGTCTATTTCCCGAAACTGGTCGCCGGACCGATCGTCAGGGCTTGCGATTTTCTGCCCCAGCTTGGTAAGGGCTTCAAAATCACAGCCCAAGACTTCGAAATCGGGCTTGGATACCTTCTCGTCGGGGCAGCCAAGAAGCTGGTGATTGCTGATCAGCTGGCCAGCCATGTAAGCACGATCATGGCTTCGCCCGAACATTACAACGCGTGGACACTGCTGCAGGGCATGATTGGGTACACCGTGCAAATATACGCAGACTTCTCCGGATACTCGGACATGGCGATCGGATGTGCCCGACTGATGGGGGTGAGGTTTCCTCAGAATTTTCGCATGCCGTACAGTTCCATGAATATTGCGGAGTTCTGGCGGCGCTGGCATATAACGATGTCGAGCTGGTTCAGGGACTATGTGTTTATGCCGCTGGAACTTGCGGGGCGAAGTGTGCCGAACGCCAATGTCAGAGCATCCCGAAACATTATCATTACGATGCTTCTGTGTGGCCTTTGGCATGGACCGAGCTGGAACTTTGTGATGTGGGGAGGACTGCACGGGGTGGGTTTGGCGGTCTACCAGTTTTATAAAAGTCTTCGATTGTCGAGGATGCAGCAGCCCAAAAGGTCCCCATTTCATCCCGGAATGCTGGTGTCTCGCGCGTTGACAATTTCCTTCGTTATGATTTGCTGGGTCTTCTTCGGTACGCAGACCTTATCGGCAGCATTCGGGTATTTGTGGCGAATGGTGACCTGGAGTACGGACGGCGTATCGTTGGGCTCTCCTTACATCTTGCCCCTGGCAGCGTTAATGCTTCTGGCGCATCTGTTCATCAACAAGGACCGGAATCTGGTAGAAGGGCTTCCGATGTACTCACCACCTGTCCGAGTTCTGACCTACGCCAGTTTGTTGCTTGCTCTGGCATGCCTGGTACCTGCGGATGCTGTCCCGTTTGTCTACGTGCGGTTTTAAGTCCCCCCGCGGCGATTCCGAGACTGACAAAGATGACCCGATAAAGAAGTCTAAATCGAGATATTAACCGCGCCAGTCGACTAGCTCCGACTTCGCTTTGGTCACTATGAAGTGATAGCCAGATTGGTTACCCCATCGCGGGTAGATAGGATGAGCATCGATGCCGAATCAATGCTTATTCTGCAGATAATCGGATTTAACGAGAAGCAGATTTGAATCTTCGCGTTCAATAGATTTGGCGAACCTGGTTTAAAGCGATGCCCCCGGTCCTTGCACTTGTTCTAACTGTTGTTTTCATTCTCTTCCTGTTCTGGCGCGATACGCACCAGAAACCGAGGATGAGTCGCGCCCTTTGGCTGCCTCTCATATGGTACTTCGTCACGGGGTCGAGGTTAATTTCCCAATGGATGAGCATGATCGGTTTGCCGGTGGGCGAAACCTCAGTGGAGGACGGAAGCCCAATCGATTCTGTTGCGCTCCTGGCCCTGATTCTAAGCGGTCTCTATATCCTATCAAAACGGAATGTCCAGCTTTCGGAATTTCGACGACAGAACGGGTGGCTCATGGTCTTCCTTATCTACTGTCTTATTTCCGTCGTCTGGTCCGATTTTCCATTCATCGCTTTCAAACGCTGGATTAAGATTCTAGGTCATCCCATTATGGCTCTGATCATTCTCACGGAGCCTGATCCTTTGGCAGCCGCTCGCCGAGTCCTAATAAGGACTGGATACTTGTACATTCCACTCTCCTTACTGCTGGCCAAGTATTTTCCCCAATTCGGTAGATCCTATAATATGTGGACTGGTCAGGAGTATCTGCAGGGAGCCTCAATGGGCAAGAACCAACTAGGCTATACTTGCATGATTATTGGGATCGTTTTCTTCTGGAACCTCTTTCAGGCCCTGAAAATCAAGGACCGAAGGCAGAAGTTCCACGAGATTCTGATAAGTGCATGCTTTCTTGTCATGACCGGTTGGCTGCTCAAGCACTCAAACAGTGCTACATCGTTGGCAACCGCGGTACTCGGTGTTATCGCGGTCCTCGTCTTGGGGCTCCCGTTTGTCAGTAAGAAGCGTATAGGAACTTATTTAATCGTGGGCATGATTGTGTTCGCTGCGGCAGATTCCATGTTCGGAATCTATGGGACTATTGTCCATGGTCTCGGACGAAATCTTACGCTCACCGACAGAACCAATATCTGGGCCGCCGTGCTCAAGATTGACCCGAATCCGGTATTTGGAGTCGGCTTCGAAAGTTTCTGGCTGGGCGATCGGCTGGATCAAATCTATTCGATGCTTCCGAAAGAAAAGGGAATTGGCGAGGCACACAACGGATATCTTGAGGTATACTTGGATCTGGGAATCGTCGGGGTTGCTATCCTGGGAATTCTCCTGTTCAAAACCTTCCGATCGATTAACCGCAACATACTGGGACGGTTCGAGTTTGCGCGCCTCCGCCTTGCTCTTTTAATTTCTATCCTGGTTTATAACTTTACGGAGGCGGCATTTGTAAGCGTTCACTTCATCTATGCGATTTTTTTCCTAATCGCTATCGAGTACCATCGGGTGCCACGGACGCCGGCTAGGCGGCTGCGGAAATATGCACGGAAGGAACCGAGAGGACCGGTCTTCTCAACTGCAGGTTAGCAAAGTGAATCAAGAGCGTATGGTTTTGTCCAGCGAGCGGATCCTAGTAACGGGATCGAATGGCTTCATTGGAACCAGAGTGGTCGATGCTCTTCTGGGATATGGCTTCTCCAGCATTCGCTGCTTTGTTCGGCCCTCAAGTCGCCTGGATGGTTTGTACAAGGTTCTTGATCGATACTCAGCGGCAGATACCGTTGAGTTGTTTCAAGGCGACCTGCTCTCGCCGGAGGATTGTCAACGAGCCGTAGATGGATGCTCCATCATTTACCATTTGGCGGCCGGCTCCGACAAATCATTCGCGGGCTCGTTTATGAACTCAGCACTTGCGACCAGGAATCTTATGGACGCGACCGTTGGCCGAGGCGAGTTGAAGCGGTTCGTTAATGTAAGCTCGTTCGCAGTCTACTCGACTTTAAAAATCCAGCGTCGTGGAGTTCTGGATGAAACCTGTCCGTTGGAAGATTCACCGCAGGAACGCTATGACCCGTATGGTTTCGGGAAACTTAAGCAGGAAGAGTTAGTCAAGGAGTATGGGAAAAACTTCGGTTTGCCGTATGTCATATTGAGACCTGGAACCGTATTTGGAGCGGGTAAGCGGCAATTAAGCGGTCGCGTTGGCATCGGCACGTTCGGTGTATTCATTCAGGTGGGTGGGTTTAATCTTCTGCCACTCACGTTCGTCGATAACTGTGCAGAGGCGATCGTCCTCGCGGGTCTGAAGCCGGGTGTAGAAGGCGAAGTCTTCAATGTCGTCGACGACGAACTATTAACGAGCGGCCAATTCTTGAGCGCTTACCAGAAATCGGTAAACCGTTTTTTTTCGGTGCGAATTCCATATTTCGTCGCGTACCACCTCTCTTGCCTTTGGGAGAAATACTCCAAGAAATCGAAAGGGCAGCTGCCTCCTGTTTTTAACCGGCGTCGCTGTGCAGCCGAATGGAGAGAAGTTCGCTTTACGAATCAGAAGCTCCGCGATCGTCTGGGCTGGAAGCCGAGAATCGGTTTGGACCAAGCCATGGCGTCGTTCTTGTCACAGTTTAGTCCCCGATGAGCAACTCCCATCTTCGTATAGCCATCGTTGGCTGCGGTAAAATTGCCGACCAGCACGTTCAAGCGATTGAGCGAATCGCGAACTGCCGGATCGTCGCGCTTTGTGATCGGGAGCTGCTAATGGCGAAACAGCTTGGTGAGCGCTGCGGAGTTTTGTCATGCTTTTCCGATCTGGGGGAAATGCTTGCAGCCGTTTCGCCCGACGTAGTTCACATTACGACGCCTCCGCAGGCCCATTTCTCTCTGGCGAGCCTATGTCTCGAGTCGGGCAGTCACGTTTATCTCGAGAAGCCTTTCACCGTCACGGCGACTGAGGCGGATACACTCATTCAAATCGCTGAAAAGCGGGATTTGAGGCTGACAGCGGGGCATAATTGTCAATTCACTCGCGAAGCCATCGAGATGCGCCGGCTAGTAGAGCAAGGATTTCTTGGGGGAAAGCCGATCCATCTGGAGAGTTATTTTTCGTACGACTTGGGTGACGCCAGCTACACTGGCCCTGTTCTGGGGAACCGCTCCCATTGGGTCCATCGACTCCCTGGTAAACTGCTTCACAACATTATCAGCCATGGCATCGCGAAACTGGCGGAATTCTTAGATGACGAGTTGACCGAGATTTTGGCTCTCGCAGACCAAAGTCCTAGGCTCCGGAGCTTGAATGGAGGAGATGTTTTAGACGAGCTGCGCGTTTTGATTCGGGACAAGACCGGTACCACTGCAGTCTTCGTTTTCTCAACGCAAATCAAGCCGGGGTTAAACCAACTCCGTATTTGCGGACCAGTGAACTCACTCCTGTTGGATCAAAATAGTTCGAGTCTGATTCGAAACGTCAGCCGAACTTACAAAAGCTACCTGACATTTTTTGTTCCGCCAGTACAGAGCGCGAGGGAGAACCTGCGCAACGCCTGGAATAACATTTGCGATTTTGCCGGTAAAAGACTGTACCAAGACTTTGGAATGACGGAGCTGATTAGCCGTTTCTACAATAGTATCAAATGTTCGGAGGCTCCTCCTATTCCCTACCGCGAGATTCTCCTGACGGCGAAGATCATGGATGAAATTTTCGGGCAGATTTATGATGGCGATTACCTAAAAGTGAAGCCAGAGCCCGTGCCGGCATAAAAATGAAATACGTATTGATTACTCCCGCCAGAAACGAAGAGAAATACATCGGCGGCACCATCCAGTCCGTTGTTGGGCAAACTGTGCTCCCGGAGCGCTGGGTTATTGTGGATGACGGCTCGACTGATCGGACCGCGGAAATCGTGCGCGACTTCGCTTCGGGATACCCCTGGATTGAATTGGTCAGCCGGCCGGAGCGAGCTGATAGGAGTTTCGCCGGAAAGGTGTACGCATTCAATGCCGGGTTAGAGCGAGTGAAATCGTTAAGTTTTGAAGTGCTGGGGAATCTCGATTCGGATGTTTCGTTTGAACCGGACTACCTCGCCTTCTTGCTTCAAAAATTCGAAGCGGATTCGAAGCTCGGAGTTGCCGGGACACCGTTTGTTGAGGAAGGGTATGATTCGGGGAAAGATAGTTTCGAAGGAGAGAACCACGTTGCGGGAGCGTGCCAGCTTTTCCGTTACGACTGTTTTAAGGAAGTGGGTGGATTCATTCCTAATCGCGCCGGAGGCGTAGATTGGATCGCGGTGACGACCGCGCGTATGAAAAATTGGAAGACTCGGTCGTTTGCAGAAAAACGAATTTATCATCACCGGCCGATCGGGACAGCTCAACGAAACGAACTCTCCTCGATGTATGCCCACGGGCAGAAAGACTATTATCTAGGTGGCTCACTGGTTTGGCAGCTCTTTCGCGCGGGCTATCGAATGACAAAAAAGCCTGTCGTTGTTGGCGGCGCCTCACTGCTGCTGGGTTATTGCTCGGCGGCTATTCGGCAGATCAAACGCCCCGTGAGTCCTGAATTGATGCGGTTTCACCGGCGTGAGCAAATGAAAAAGCTGCGGACCATTCTTGGAGCGCTTCTGCGTCTCAAAAAGGTCGACAATTTTTCGCTCACGCAAAAGGAGCAGGAGGCGTGATCATGCGACGGGTTGCTTCAGCCGATCCGCTGGCGGGGAAAGTCGCTAGCGTATTGAATGGGTTTACACGCTGGCTTGACGGTTTCGGTGAGACGTCGCTGGACCATCAAACCTTTTTTGCTGGGTCGGTCGGTGGCTTTGCGAAATCATACTATTATCGACACCCGCATCTCGGACTGGCCGCGGTTGCACCGATGATTTTTTTTGAGGCGTTCGTTCCGTCCGCTCGGGCACTATTTTTTCGTCGAGTCAGGTTTCCGATTGCAGACGCCCACTTCGCCATGGGATTTGCATTTCTTTATGAAGCAACGAACGAGCCTGCTTTTCTTGAGACAGCGACTCATTTCCTGGAGGAATTGCGGCGCACCCGTTGTCCCGATTTCAGTGAGTATTGCTGGGGCTACCCGTTCGACTGGGTAACGCGTAATGGAACTATCAAAAAGGACACGCCGTTAATCACGACAACACCGTATGTTTACGAGGCTTTCCTGCACATCTGGAAGCTCGATCCCCGTGACGAGTGGAGCTGCGTCCTTGAATCAATCGTCCGGCATGCTGTATCCGATATCAGAGATTTCAAAACCTCCGAAAAAGCGAATAGCTGTTCTTATAGTCCCTATGATCGAGGCGGGGTTATTAACGCCGCCGCGTATCGAGCCTTCATGCTGACAAGCGCTGCCAATGTTTTTTCGCGATCGGAATACTGGGAAATTGCCGAACGTAACTTGAACTTCGTATTGGAGAATCAAAACGCTGACGGCTCTTGGTACTACGCAACAGACGGAGTCCGTGATTTCGTTGATCACTTTCACACCTGTTTTGTGATGAAGGCTCTCGCCAAGATCCACTCGCTCACTGGACACGAAGGCTGCTTGGCCGCTCTTGTGAAAGGCGTAAAATTTTACTTGGCGAATCTTTTTGATGCAGATGGGCTTCCCCGTCCCTTCTGGAAGGCGCCGCGTCTGACGGTTTACAAAAGAGAGCTCTACGACTGTGCCGAGTCCATCAACCTATGTCTGCTTCTTCGTGATCGTTTTCCGGGGCTTGGCCACAAGCTGGGGATCGTGATCGACGGGATATTGAGGGATTGGATCAAGCCGGATGGGTCATTCCGGGCGCGCCGCCTTTATTTTGGGTGGGACAACGTGCCCATGCATCGCTGGGCCCAGTCGCAGATGTTCCGTAGCCTGGCGTACTATCTTGCGGCGAAATGATAGACGAAGAACTAGGCAGTGGGCTCTGCTAGATACCCTTCCGCCGCTTAGCGTTTAGCAACACAGATCGGCATTGGGTTAGGCTACGCTGATGGTTGTGACTAACAGGTTGATCTTTATTGCCTGACAGCAAGACAGGGGAAAAAATTATGTGCGGAATCTGCGGACAATTTAACTTCGTAGCAGAGGAACCGGTGTATCCGGAGACTATCCAGCGAATGGCACAGTCGATTTCTCATCGTGGACCGGACGACGAAGGATACTATTTTGCGGGTCCGCTTGGATTTGGTTTCAGGCGCCTGTCGATTATTGATCTCGCGGGGGGGCATCAGCCCATGTTGGATAACGAGGGGACGGTCTCGGTGGTTTTCAATGGCGAGATTTATAATTTTAAGGAATTACGGGCTGAGTTGGCGGACCGCGGTCATCGGTTCCAAACCCGCTCCGACACAGAGGTCATCGTACATGGATACAAAGAATGGGGTACCAACTTGTTCGACCGTTTGAACGGCATGTTTGGTCTGGCGATCTGGGACGTTCGGAACCGACGTCTGGTTGTGGCCCGAGATGCCATGGGCATCAAAATGATTTATTATCGGCTGGCGGACGGCCAGTTGATATTTGGGTCGGAAATCCGCGCGGTGCTCGCCGAACAAGCGCTTATCCCGGAAGTCGATCCAGTTGCGCTGAGCCTCTTTCTCCGATTTCGTTATACGCCGTCGCCACTCACTATTTTCAAAGGCATCCGAAAGCTTGCCCCAGGGTCGATGCTCGTGGTGGAAGATGGCAGATGCCGAGAAGAGCGTTGGTACAACTACACGCCGACACCGTTTTCGACCGCTAAGGAAGATGCGGAGGCCGAGCGCGAACTACTCGAATTGTACAGGGATGCGGTGGGCCGACACCTGCTAAGCGATGTTCCGGTTGGAGTCCTTTTGAGCGGGGGGGTGGATTCAGGTTTGCTGCTTGCGCTTATGAATGAGCACGGCCGTAATTGGCCCGCATATACAATTGGATACGGAGAGTCATTTGAAGATGATGAACTGGCGGATGCTGCCGAAACGGCTGCTCTTCTAGGGGCGCGTCACATCCCTGTTAAACTAGACCGAACCGAGTTTGAGAGATCTTTGCCGAAGATCGTTGAAGCGTTGGAAGAGCCGGTCGCTTCGTCTTCGATCGTTCCTATGTATTTTGTCTGCCAACGGGCGCGCGAGGACGTGAAGGTGGCATTGATAGGTCAGGGACCGGACGAAGTTTTTGGAGGTTACAAACGACACTTGGGCGTTCACTACGGCAAGTACTGGCGCGGGATGCCAGGAGCAGTTCGCGGCCTGGTTGGCGCCATGATCGAAAAGCTTCCGCGCAATGAAACGCTGAAGCGAGGCGTACAATCGCTCGATATCGGCAATCGGCTGGAGCGATACCAGCAGGTCTTTTCCCTCGCTCCCGCTGAGCAGATCGACTCGCTGTTCCGAGAAGATGTGGGCGTTGCTAGATTGAATTACAAGACCCTTGACGCGTGGCAAGAGTTAACTCCGCAGATGGCAAGGGTCGACGAATTGACGGGATTCCAATTGCTTGAAATTCGGTCCTCGTTGCCTGATGAGCTATTGATGTTCGCGGATAAGCTTTCCATGGCCCACAGCCTGGAGGTGAGAGTTCCGTACCTGGATCGAACCGTCGTCGAATATGCTCAACGATTGGATGTGTCATTCAAAATTCGCAGAGGTACCGGCAAGTGGTTGCATCGTCAGGTTTGCAACCGCTTTCTAAATCAGAGGATCTTGAGACGAAAGAAGCGCGGCTTTGCGGTGAACGTTGTGGACACCTGGTTTGACTCATCGGGGGGTGCGCTGTCGGAGTTACTGCTGGATGAGAAAAACTCCCTTATTTTCGAACTGCTCAATCCGCAACCGATTCGGAAGTTAGTGGAAGAGCATCGCACTGGAGCCCAGGACAACCACAAGCTCCTTTTCAGTTTGGTCATGTTTGAACAGTGGCTGAGGGGAGTTCGTTCTCATTCTAAGAGTGCGGCCCTCAAATCATAAGACAACCGAACGGGAGCGAGTTTCAGTTGGGTAACCCAGCTACCAGCATCGACGCTTGTCGTTTTGGGAATAGTACGGAGCCGATCGTGACTAAGTTAGTTTTATCTATTCTGATTGCACTTTCTGCGCATCGGGCAATTGCCGGCGACGATGGTTCCGCGAGAGCAGTACAGCATCGGATCAACGTGGCGGCCCCGGGTTCGGTGGTGACGATCCCGGCAGGATCATTCACCTGGAGTGAGGGGATTACGATCGGGGGTAAGGGGATTACGTTACAGGGGGCGGGACCAGGCGTTACTACGATTAAGAACGCGTCCGGACACCGGTTAATTTCCGTTTCATGTGTGCCAGATCGCAGTGCTCAGATCACGGGATTGACGTTGTTAGGTGATCGTACGTTAGCAATTTCCGGTTCCAAGACGACGGCTCCGTATCGCATCGATCATTGTATTTTTGACGACGGAACAGCAGCTCAGGCTACCCTCGTTGAGGTGTCAGGAAATGGACCTGGATTGATTGACCAATGTAAGTTTGTGGCGGGTGCGGCTTCGGAAATGATCCATAATTATGGGATGGGGGCGGAAAACGCTTCGGGGTGGAGCGACGAGGTCATTCCCGGTAGTGCCGCCGCCGTTTACATTGAGGACTGCACCTTCAGTAAGAATCCCTTGGCTGATAAATACTTTTGGGGAACCTGTGCGCTACAGAGCTACTATGGTGCCCGAACCGTGCTGAGGCATTGCATCTTGAATTACTGCCACATCGATCAGCATGGAAATGTTCCGCCATTATATGGTGCCCGCTGGTGGGAGTTTTACAATAATACCTTCTACGTCCCACCAAACGGCAACCAGTCCAACTATTTCGCCCTCAGAGGCGGCAGCGGTGTCGTGTTTAACAACCACGTGAGTGGAGGACCGAATGCCGGCGCTGGAGGGATCCAACTTTATTCTGATGAACGCACCAACCCTCCGCTTTGTGGACCTGGGGCGGGTATTTTCGTGAACGGGAAACCGTCGCCACTCACTAGCCCGGTTTACATTTGGGGTAACGATGCAGGAATGGAGGTTGTGAGTGACAGTTCTAATGTTATCGCAGGGAGAAATTTCTTTGTGTCGACAACGCAGCCAGCCAGGCTGATGCGGTCTCAGCAAGCTTCGGATAACAGTACCACCACGTATTCCTATACTCCTTTTGAGTATCCCCATCCAATGAGGATGGGGGATGCTAACCGGAAATCAACGGTAGAGCGATCGACCTCGCGTTGAGCGGAATTTTGGGTGCCGGGCTTGCCTCGGTTCTGAACTCAGTAGGTACAAGACTTGTAAGTAGGAAGCAGTCCTGCAGGTGCTAGCCGTTTTAGCAAAGTCCTGACGAGTTGGACAGGTAGTACGCGCTCGCTAGCAACTAGATCGTGCTCTTAATCGCGACTCGCAAATAACAGAAACTTTCATGAACATCCTGATTATTAAGCTCGGCGCCACCGGAGATGTAGTACGAACCACCCCGCTATTGAAACGATTGGCCGGCCAGATCACTTGGATTACGGCGGCAAAGAACGCCGAGTTGCTGCGTGGCTTGGCGGAAGATTTAAATTGTCTGACCTGGGAAGAGCGCGCCTCGGTCCACGGCCAAATGTACGACCTGGCGATCAACCTGGAGGATGATCTTGAGACGGCACAATTGCTCCGTACAGTCCGATTTCGCCAATTGTTCGGCGCCTACGCCGATTCGGACAACAGGTTGCGGTATACGAACGACGCGACTGCATGGTTTGATCTGAGCTTAATCAGTGTCTACGGAAAAGAAAAAGCGGACTATCTCAAGCTGCAGAACCGTCAGACCTACCAAGAGCTCGTGTTCCGTGGCCTGGGAATGGCCTTTGAAGGAGATCGTTACTTGCTGCCTAAAGCGGTGAAAACCGGACTGGTTGGGGACATTGCGATATCTTCCGCCGCCGGACCGGTGTGGCCCATGAAAAACTGGGCTTATTACGACCAGTTAAAAGAGGAGTTGGAGGCGAGAGGTTTTGTAGTCAACTTCTTACCGAAACGCAACTCGCTCCTTGAACATCTGGCGGACGTTCAAGGGCACCGCTGCTTGGTGAGTGGGGACAGTTTGCCCATGCATTTTGCGCTTGGTTCATTTGTCCGTTGTGTGAGTCTGTTTACTTGCACCAGTCCCTGGGAGATATTCGGGTACGGCGTGCAAACTAAGATTGAATCGCCATTGTTGGGAGACTTTTTTTACCAGCGAGGATTCGATCCTCGCGCGACGCAAGCTATCGACCTTGAGGAAGTGTACGAAGCAACGATTCGAGAGTGTCTTGCTAGCTCGACAGACACTGGCGGTGCGCGGCTTCCAGCGAACGTAGAAAGTCTGCAAGTTTAAATGAGAATCTGGGAGTTTGCCTAACCCAGAGGCAGCGGGCTCCAAAACTCATTCTTTGAAAACTCGGACGTCGCACATCCAACTTTCTGGATTCGAATGAAGAGCAATTGTAACGGCAAGAGCTCTGGTCTCACTAGATCAGTGCGGTGGGCTGGGAAGAACGGAAATGGCGCGACGTTGCCAGCTGCCACGAGCTCCGGCGTCAGTGCCGGAAGAGTGAAGCATCTCATCAACGAGGCAACCCGGCACAAAGTTTTGGTGCTTGGTGACATAATGCTCGACGAGTTCATGTGGGGTTCTGTAAGGCGAATTTCGCCCGAGGCGCCCGTACCCGTGGTGCAATTGGAGCGAGAAAGCTTCATGCCGGGAGGCGCTGCCAATGTAGCCCGTAATTTATCTGCTCTACGGATCCCGACTGAGCTCTTCAGCGTCATCGGCAGAGATGAAGCGGGAAAAAAGCTGAAGGGATTGCTTTCTGAGGCGAACGTAGGCTCGGATGGCTGTCTTTGCTCCGAGGGTAGCGTGACGACGGTGAAGACCCGCATCATTGCCCACCAGCAGCAAGTGGTAAGGCTAGATCGTGAGTCCGTGCGCAGTCCGGACAAAAAAGCGGTTTCCCACTTGATGCGATTTGTTGAAGAAAAGATCGGCTCAGCCGCCGCTATGATCATTGGAGACTATGGCAAAGGTATTGTTACCCAGCCACTTTTGAACTGGCTGAAAAAAACGTGTCATACCCATGAAGTCTGGCTCAGCCTGGATCCAAAGCCGGCCCATACTCTGGATCTTTCCGATGTATCGCTCTTGACTCCTAACCGCAAAGAGGCTTTCGAACTTGCAGGAGCCTCCGATACGGTCCGCTATAGTGATCCGTTGAAAGACGAAGATTTACTGAGGGTGGCAGAGACTCTCCTGGCAACCCTCCGGCCGCGTGTGTTACTAATCACTCTTGGTGAACATGGGATGCTCCTCTGTGAAGATGGAAAACGGTGCGCCCACATTCCCACTGTCGCAAAACAGGTTTTTGATGTTTCGGGTGCAGGGGATACGGTGATCGCTATCTTTACGGCAGCAATAACCGCCGGTGCATCACCAATTGAGGCGGCCATCGTGGCCAATCGCGCTGCCGGAGTCGTTGTTGGTAAGGTGGGAACCGCTACTGCAAGCGCACAAGAATTGTTCGAGAACGTCCTCGGGTCTAATGCTGAGCTCACTCCGCGGTATGGCGTGGTGGTAGGAAACAGTCGACCGGAGAATGGAGATCGGCCGAAGGACAGAGAGTGGAAGTCCGAGCCGTGCTCGAAGGCCGGTCGAAGTTTCGTTTGAATGATCCTTCGGGAACGAGCGTGATAGAAGAAACCCATAGCTATCCATCGCTATCTCAGCCGTGACAGAGAAGATCAGCGTGGCCACCCATGGAAAAATGCAAGCCGCCACCACACCAGTTGAAGTAGCTGTAGCTCTATTGACCGGCGGTGGCGACAAGCCCTACGCGCTTGGAATGGCTTCAGCCCTCAGTGCGCGGGGAATATCGGTTGATTTCATCGGCAGTGACGATCTCGACGTTTCCGAATTGCGTAGCATAGAATCATTAAACTTCCTGAACTTGCGTGGTGATCAACGAACGGACGTTAGCTTCCTGAGGAAGACAACCAGAGTTTTGATCTACTATTGGCAGCTGGTACGTTACGCAGCGACCGCTCGACCGAAACTCTTCCACATACTTTGGAACAACAAGTTCGAGTTCTTTGATCGAACGTTTCTGATGGCATATTACAAACTCATCGGCAAACGGATTATATTTACGGCCCACAATGTGAATGCGGCTAAGAGGGACTCCAAAGATACTCACCTCAATCGCCTGACCCTGCGGATCCAGTATCGGCTTGTGGATCACATTTTCGTCCACACTGCAGACATGCAGCAGGAATTGAGTGCGGATTTCCACGTTCCTGCAGAAAAAATTACGGTCATCCCATTTGGTATTAACAACACGGTGCCCAATACTGGGCTGACCACGCTCAACGCGAAACGAAAGTTCGGTATCGACTCGCGGCAAAAGACGCTTCTTTTCTTCGGGAACATCGCTCCTTACAAGGGACTAGAGTACTTGCTCGCAGCATTCAATGAAATCGCTAAGAAAGATTCTGACTATCGGCTGATCATCGCGGGTCGTCTGAAAAGCTGCGAGGAGTATTGGGCAATGATTCAGAAACAGATCGCCAGCAATCATCTCGACGCACAAATCGTTTGGCGGATCGGCTACGTTCCGGATGAAGAAGTTGAACAATACTTCAAGGCGGCTGACGTCCTGCTGTTACCGTACACCCATATTTTTCAAAGCGGCGTTTTGTTCTTAGCGTATAGCTTCGGTCTGCCGGTAATCGCAACGAACGTCGGTTCACTTAGGGAAACCATCATCGAGGGCAGGACTGGATATGTCTGCGCTCCGAGAGATGCCGTTGGTCTTGCAAGAGCTATCAAAACCTATTTTGCAAGTGGGTTATATAGGCACTTGGAGGTAGAGCGAGCAGCTATTCAAAGACTTGCCAATGAACGACATTCTTGGAATAGGGTAGGAGAGACGACCAGCCTCGTGTATGAGCATGTGGTTAAGCAGAGATAAGGCTATGGATCCTCTTGTCTCCATTCTCATTCCGGCGTTCAATGCGCAGGATTGGATTGCCGAGACGATAAGGTCTGCGATCGCCCAAACTTGGCAACGCAAAGAGATAATTGTCATCGATGATGGATCTACGGACCAAACGGTGGCAGTTGCGCGGCGATTTGCCTCGCAAAAGGTGACCGTCGTCACCCAGCCGAATCAGGGCGCTGCGGCAGCACGGAACCATGGTTATGCGTTGAGTCGAGGCGACTATATCCAGTGGCTTGATGCGGATGACCTTCTTTCGCCAGATAAGATAGCGAAACAAATGGATAAGGCCAAGCAGCTGCGGAATCCGCGGATCCTGTTTTCGTCGAGTTGGGGACACTTTTTCTACACAACGAAACGGACGAAGTTCGTGCCGACCGCCTTATGGGATGATCTCTCCCCGATTGAATGGTTGGTGCGGAAGATGGGGAGACGTGTTCATATGCAGACCGCGACGTGGCTGATTAGTCGAGAACTGGCGGACGCCGCGGGGCCTTGGGACGTACGACTGTTGAGCGATGATGACGGCGAATATTTTTGCCGAGTCATTCTAGCAGGTGATGAGATCAGGTTTGTAGCCGGAGCGAAAGTCTTCTACCGCATGACGCCCTCCGGCCGACTGAGTCACGTCGGCACGTCAGACAGAAAGAAGTACGCCCTCTTACTCTCAATGCAGTTACACGTGAAATACATTCGTTCGTTGGAAGAGAGCGATCGAGTACGAGCCGCCTGCATGACCTATCTGCAAAACTATTTATACTGCTTTTACCCGGAACGGCCGGATCTGGTAGCCGAGATCGAGCAATTAGCTACGAGCCTCGGCTACAAATTAGAGCAACCGCGGCTTCGGTGGAAATATGCCTGGATCAAACCGCTGTTTGGCTGGGGTCCGGCGAAAGCCGCCCAACTTATGCTGCCGGCGCTTAAGTCATCTTTGCTGCGATGGTGTGACAAAATGCTATACGAATGGGAAAACTGCCAGCTGACTAAGATTTCACATCCGCAGAAATCAACCGAAGGGATTTGTTAATGGTTTATGGTGATTTCCGAGAAATCAAATTCTCAGCCGGAGTGTTAGGCTACCAGCCAGCTGAGGACGCTCTCTGCTCTTGGGAGGGCGATGGCGGCGACGTTTGTGTACGGGTCCAAGTTCTTCTGAAAAAGTTATGATTTCGGAACCTTTCGTAAGCGTGGTAACCCCGGTTTACAATGGCGAGGCCTTCCTGGACGAATGTATCGAAAGCGTACTCGCTCAGGACTATCGCAATTGGGAATACGTCATTGTCAACAACTGCAGTACTGACAGAACCTTGGAATTGGGCGAGCAATACGCGAAACGGGATCGCCGAATCCGGGTGGTGACAAACCAGGCGTTTGTTGGTTGCATTGAAAATCACAACCTCGCGCTTCGCCAGATTTCGTCTGAAAGCGAGTACTGTAAAGTTGTTTGCGCAGACGACCGGTTGCTGCCGCAGTGCCTAAGTAAGATGGTGCAGTTAGCCGCCCAAAACCCCACGGTCGGGATTGTCGGTTCCTATCAACAAAGTGACGATATCATTAAATGGAAGGGCCTCCCGAAAGACGCGAGCGTTCTGCCCGGGCTCGAAGTCTGCCGGTTGGGTCTGCTCCGGGAGGTGCATGTATTTGGAAACCCTACCAGTGTCCTATACCGTTCAGAGTTGGTCCGGAAAGCAATCGCGGCGTTTTTTCCTCATTCCGCCCCGCATGCTGATACCAGTGCCTGCTATGCCTACCTGCGCCATTGCGATTTTGGTTTCGTGCATGAGGTGCTTTCAGTGGAGCGGGTACACGCGGGTCAATTGACGAAGGAAGTCGAAGTACTCAACGGGGGTAACTTGGCGCATCTTGAAATCTTGGCTACATACGGTCCGGTATATCTTAGCGAGACCGAACTCGCGCTGCGGAAACACGAGTTACTAGCCACCTACTACCGAATGATGGGAGGCTGTGTGCTGAAGATGAAGCCTCGAGTTTTTTGGGAGTTCCATAAGAAGGGATTGAGTCGCATTGGCCTTTCCCTGGACCAGCGACGGGTGTTAGTCGAGGCCATGCGCGAGGTCGTTCGGGAGCTCAGAATGCCTGTGACGGCTTTACGCAAGTTCACTTCGATACTCGCGGAAAAGCCGCGTCCCGGAATTGTGGAATGGATCACGAAACCCCGGGAATCGAGCGCTTCTTCGAGGGTTAGTCATGGCAAGAGCTAACCAACATGATGGTCAAATAAGACCGCATTCGATGCCGAGGCGTCGGGAAAAACCAACTGAAACACAAGGCGAACCGGAGTTCAGGTTGAGTAGAAGCGGTTCCCAATAATTATGCGCATTCTTCTAACTGGAATTGACGGATATCTGGGGTCGCTGTTAAGGCCTGAGCTAGTTCGACAAGGACACGAAATCATTGGCCTGGACACTGGTTACTACAAAGAGCGCGCTCTTTATCCGGAGCGAGGCATTGTGCCGATGACACTGGTTAAAGATCTGCGGGAAATCGAACCAGGGGACTTGAAAGACGTAGATGCGGTTGTGCATATGGCCGAACTATCGAACGATCCGGCGGGCGAGCTTGCGCCGCAGATAACTTACGACATCAACCACAAAGGGTCAGTGCGGTTGGCAGAGTTAGCCAGAAAGGCAGGTGTGGACAGGTTTGTTTATATGTCTTCGTGCAGTGTATATGGTGTCTCTGGAAGTGATTTTGTTAATGAGGAATCGCCCGTCAATCCGCAGACGGCGTATGGTATCTGCAAGACGTTGGTGGAGCGTGACCTCCGCGCGTTGGCGAGCAGAGATTTTGCGCCTACCTACCTGCGGAACGCGACCGCCTTTGGTGCTTCGCCGCGAATGCGATTTGACATCGTGTTGAACAATCTGGCGGGCCTGGCTTGGACTACAAAGGAAATTAGAATGACCAGCGATGGGACACCTTGGCGCCCAATTGTGCATGGGCTCGATATTGCTCAAGCCATTACGGCGGTACTCGAGGCACCCGTTGAAGCTGTTACTAATGAAGTATTTAATGTCGGCGACACCGAATTGAACTACCGGGTCAGAGATATTGCGGAGATCGTGGGTGAAGTATTTCCGGGCTGCCGCGTCTCATTTGGGGCGCCGGGTCGTGACAATCGAAGTTACCGCGTGGCCTTCGATAAGATTCGGAAACACCTACCGACTTTCAAGTGTCAATGGGATGCTCGGCGCGGAGCTCAGCAGCTTCTGGAACTGTTTAAGCGGATCGATATGACTGAAGACGCTTTCCAGTTCAGGACCTTTACTCGCCTGAAACAGCTTGAATACTTACTCCGGACCGGACAGATCGACAGTGATTTCTTCTGGACCAAATAATGCGTTTCATTGCTACGCCGCTCGAAGGTGCATGGATTGTCCAATTGCAACCTCACCAGGACTGCAGGGGACTCTTCGCTCGGACCTATTGTGCTCAGGAGTTTGGCGACCAAGGTCTTGTGAACAGTTTTGCGCAATGCAATACTTCCTGGAACGCTCGCAAGGGAACTATCCGCGGACTGCATTACCAGCTTCCGCCCTCATCCGAGGTGAAGCTGGTGCGCTGTACCGCTGGCGCCCTATTAGATGTCATCGTTGACCTGCGACCGGCCTCGCCGACTTATTTGGGAACTTATTCCGTTGAACTAGCCGCCGCTAATCGACTGGCGCTCTATATTCCGGAGCTTTTTGCGCATGGATTTCAGACTCTCGAAGACAGTACGGAAGTTTTTTATCAGATGAGTGAATTCTACGATCCGAAACTCGGACGAGGTCTTCGGTATAACGACCCGAAGCTTGGAATCAACTGGCCGTTGTCGGTAGCGTCGATATCGGAGCAGGACTTAAGTTGGCCTTTGTGGTCAGAGAGATCGAACCGCTGCTAGGTTCGGCGACTAACCAGAGGCCCTGAACTACTTGTGGGAGGATCTGGCATGATAGTAACAACTAATGGGCGGTCCACGGCGGATCCGTTCCTGGCTGACGTGTCGAAAGAAATCGACTTTCGAGAGGAGGGCAGGATCGCTTACGCCCTCATCGAACGTCTATATCCGGTCTGTCGGAGCATCACCGGTAATGGGGTCCGGCGCAGTCTGCGTCTGCTTCGCGAAACGATACCGCTGGCGTTGCGTGAGGTCATAAGTGGAACAAAGGTTTTCGACTGGACGGTTCCAGATGAATGGAACATCCGCGACGCCTATATCATGAACGAGGCCGGCGAACGGGTCGTCGACTTTCGAAAATCAAATCTTCATGTGCTGAATTATAGTGTGCCGGTCAACCGCGCGATCTCGCTCGCGGAACTGCGGCCCCATCTCTTCACCATGTCGGAAGCTCCGGACTGGATCCCCTATCGGACTTCTTACTATGAGAAAAACTGGGGTTTCTGCCTCACTCAACGTCAACTCGATAAGCTGGAAGAGGGAGAATATGACGTTTACATCGACTCTACTCTGCATCCCGGGCATCTGACTTACGGTGAATTTCGCATCCAAGGTGAGACCGACGAAGAAGTGATGATCTCCTGTCATTCGTGCCACCCCTCCCTGTGCAACGATAACCTTTCGGGGATGGCGGTGGCGGCGAGATTGGCAGCTCTTCTGCAAAAGTTGTCCCTGCGTTATTCCTATCGATTCTTATGGGTTCCCGGTACCATCGGATCGATCACCTGGCTGGCGCTGAACGAAGCGATGTTGTCGCGAATTAAACATGGCTTGGTTTTGTCATGCCTTGGCGACTCGGGAAATTTTACCTATAAACGAAGCCGTCGCGGCAACGCTGAGGTCGACCGAGCAGTTGAACATGTGCTTTTGCATAGCGAACGAGAATTTAACGTTTTGGATTTCACCCCTTATGGCTACGACGAGCGGCAATACTGTTCGCTAGGGATTAATCTGCCGGTTGGCAGTTTCATGCGGACCCCAAATGGATGCTACCCGCAATACCATACTTCAGCAGATGATCTTTCGTTAGTGACACCTGCTGCGCTGGGCGATTCGCTAGTACAACTAGTATCTCTCATCCAGGTTCTCGAAGAGAATCGCCGATACGTCAACCTCAGCCCGAAAGGTGAACCTCAGCTTGGCCGGCGCGGGCTCTACGGCCAAATGGGCGGAGGCAAAGAGGCGGCGGCGATGGAGATGGCTCTGCTTTGGGTCCTAAGCTTTTCCGACGGACGGCAGGAGCTGCTGGACATCGCGATTCGTTCCGGCATCCCGTTTAACCAGATCAGCCGAGCTGCTGAGGCGTTACGAACGGCAGGATTGCTAGAGCCCGCCGCTATTTAACCCGACAGCTCCGACGATGGGGTCATCGCTTCCTCTTATAATAGACATGAATAATACGATCGCACCGCAGCAACCAGACGTCGCAGAACCCACAAATAACCTCGAGGCCACGGCGGGTTGTCTTTTCTGTAAGGCACCCCTCCGGCACACTTTTGTCGACCTCGGTATGTCGCCGCTGTGCGAAAGCTATCGCACCGTCCAACAACTGAACCAAATGGAGCCATTTTACCCATTGCACGCGAAAGTGTGTGGCGAATGTTTTTTGGTGCAATTGGAGCAATATGTTAGCGCGGCCCACATTTTTACGGAATACGCTTATTTCTCCTCCTTTTCCGACAGTTGGCTCAGGCATTGCTCAAATTACGTCGACATGATTGCTAGTCACCTCCCTTTAGGAAGTGAAAAGCTGGTAGTGGAACTAGCCAGCAATGACGGCTACCTGCTACAGTATTTTGTTAAGAAAGGTATACCGGTGCTTGGAGTCGAACCGGCGGCTAACGTAGCCCGGGCCGCCGAAGAGAAGGGCGTGCCGACGCTGGTAAGATTTTTTGGATGCAAGACTGCTTTAGAAATGGTCGCGAATGGCCAGATGGCGGACTTGGTAATCGGGAACAACGTTTTGGCCCAGGTGCCTGATATTAACGATTTCGTGAGCGGTATCCGGCTGATTCTGAAGCCGAGAGGGGTGGCTACCCTTGAGTTCCCCCATCTCATGCGGCTGATGCAGGAGAACCAATACGACACGATCTACCATGAGCATTTCTCTTATTTTTCTCTAATTGCGGTGGAGAAGATCTTTGCAGCCCAGAGCCTGATCCTATTTGATGTTGATGAGATACCTACTCACGGTGGTTCCCTCCGTATCTATCTGAAGCATATCGAGGATACTTCTAAACCGGTAACATCGGTGGTAACCAATCTCCGCGAACGGGAACTCGCCGCCGGTCTGAACGGGTTGACGGCCTATAACACCTTTTCCGAACAGGTGATCGAATCGAAGCGTAAACTGCTCGAGCTACTTATACGGCTCCGGCGCGAGGGAAAGCGGGTTGCCGGATATGGTGCGCCGGGCAAAGGTAACACGCTTCTGAACTACTGTGGGATTCGCACTGATTTCATAGAATTCACCGTGGACCGGAATCCCTATAAGCAGGGGCGCTTTCTTCCGGGAACTCACATACCGATTTATCCAGTCGAGCAAATTAGTAATCGTCGCCCGGATTACATCCTCATTCTGCCTTGGAACCTAAAAGATGAGATCGTGGCCCAGTTGGACTATGCGCGTAAATGGGGCGCAAAGTTCATCGTGCCCATCCCCCAAGCGCAGGTACTCGCGTAAGCCTGCATCCCACAAACCTGGGTAAACGTTTGCGAGCGTTGCAGCTTCAAGTCAGGCAGCCGCACATTTAGGAGTATTCAGCCCTTTTCAGGAAGGATCTAACCAGCAGGGATCGCGCCTCGTCAACAACGCGTCTAAACCATAGCAGCAATCAGATATACAAAAGATGAACTCAGTGTTTTTTGACCAACCAATCCACGATGAAGAACGCCGAAATGCTCTCTACCAAGGGCAGCTCTTCGTCTATTCCCCTACGCCCAGTTCGCGCGCTCTTTGTGAGTTTGCTCAGCAACTATCTGAGGAGGCTTTTGCCCCGTATGAACCCACCAGAGCCCAGTTCGAGATGCCCCAGGAACAATATGTTGCGGTGCTCGAGGCGCTGAAACCGAAGTTTATCCATCATCCGACCTCAAAAAAACTAATTCAGGGCTTGTTAACTGAGCTTGGCTGTGACTTGAGTAAAACCTACTTCGACGTTCCGCGTCTCCGGACCGCCACCAGCGATAACTATCTCACTTCAGGACTCGCTTACGCCTTCCATCCCCACCGCGACACGTGGTACTCAGCTCCACAGTGTCAGATCAACTGGTGGATTCCGGTTTACGATATCGTCCCTGAGAACTGCATGGCGCTTCATCCGCGATACTGGACTCAGCCCATCAAGAATGGCTCTCGAGATTACAATTATTACCGATGGAATAAGGAAAGCCGGACCAGCGCGGCGAAGCAAATCAAGACGGATACCCGTAAGCAGCCTCACGCAGAGGAGCCGATGGAACTGGATCCACAACTGCGGCTGGTCTGCCAAGTCGGTGGACTGATTCTGTTTTCCGGGGCGCAGATGCATTCTACGGTTCCCAACTCTTCCGGATATACTCGGTTCAGTATCGACTTTCGCACCGTACATTTTGATGATGTGATTTCGAATTCAGGTGCTCCTAACATTGATTCGGAGTGTACGGGTACAACCTTGCGTGATTACCTTCGCGGAACCGATCTTTCGCGGTTACCGGACGAGGTGGTTGCACCGTACGATACGGAGCCGCCGCCTGAGGATGCAGTGCTTGTTTACGAGGCGAACAAGAGTAAGTGACGGATGATCCGCCTTCTCCAAACCTAAGTTGCGATGAGCTAAGGAACGCAATGCCAACTGTCATTCATTGGTGAATAACGAATTTTACGGAAGAAGAATTCTGGTTGCCGGTGCGACGGGATTCCTCGGCAGACATTTGATCCGGCGCTTAACCCAAGCAGGTGCAGAAGTCCTGGCTGTGTCGCGGAACTGCCACAGCAAATTTACCGGCCGGGTGCGTCGGCGGCAAGCCGACATGAGGGACCCGGCCGAGGTGAGGTCAGTCTTCGATGAGATTAAACCGGAATTTGTTTACCAGCTCTGTGGACATCCGGACGCTAATCGCGATTTGAGTCTTGTACTCCCCACGCTGGAAAACGACATCCTAACCACGGTTAATTTATTGCTAGCCGCAGTCGAAAAGCCGGTCAGGCGGTTCATCACAACTGCCTCACTAGAGGAGCCCGTGCAGGGAGAGCCACCCACGTCGCCCTATTCTGCCGCCAAAATGTCTAGCGTTGCCTACGCGAGAATGTTTCATCTTCTTTATCACGTCCCAGTGGTAATCGTGCGGCCGTTCATGACGTATGGCCCGGAGCAGTCCGAAAGGAAAATCATTTCCTACGTGATACAAAGTCTGCTAAAAGGCGAGCCGCCAAAATTGAGCAGCGGCAATAGAGCCGTTGACTGGATCTATATAGATGATGTCATGGATGGGTTTCTAGCTGCAGCGATCGCCATTGGCGCAGAAGGTGGCACCTTCGATTTAGGAACCGGAGAGATGGTCTCAATTCGAGAAGTAGTGCAGAGGCTTTCCGGTTTGATGGGATCCGGCGTACAACTTGGCTTTGGCGCTTTGCCGGATCGGCCATTCGAACAAGTGAGGATTGCAGATACGCAGACGGCCAAGGTCAGATTAGGATGGCAGGCAAAGGTCTCCCTTAATGATGGCCTCCGGTTGACCGTCGATTGGTGGAAACAGCGGATGACCGCACCGGTTTCCGCGCCGCGGTCGTGACAGCGATGTATTGGATCTGGAATGAACTACAAAATAGGTATCTAAAAGAGAAAAGTTATGAAAGTTGTGCTCTTCTGCGGCGGTCTGGGGACCCGCATGCGCGAATATTCAGAGACCATTCCCAAGCCGATGGTGCCGATTGGCTACCGGCCGATTATATGGCATGTGATGAAATATTATGCTCATTACGGGCACAAAGATTTCATTCTCTGCCTGGGGTATAAGGCAGATGTGATTAAGAATTATTTCCGCAACTATGACGAATGCGTGTCGAACGATTTCGTGCTTTCCGGAGGCGGAAAAAAACTCGAATTACTAAATAGCGACATCGACGATTGGCGCATCACTTTTGTGGATACCGGCCTCAGCTCGAACATCGGCATGCGCCTGAAGGCAGTGGAGAAGCACGTTCAAGATGAGGAAGTGTTCCTCGCAAATTACACCGACGGATTATCTGATGTTAACTTGGACGCTGTGATCGAACAGTTTATACGGAGTAAGAGCCTAGCTTGCTTTGTCAGTGTTAAGCCAAGAGCAAGCTTTCACATGATTACCGTCGATGAAGAGGGGATTGTAAAAAGCATTGAACACATAACGAAGTCTGGAGCTCGAATCAATGGCGGCTTCTTCGTATTACGACGAGAAATCTTTCGATATCTCCAAGAGGGAGAAGAATTGGTAGAAGAGCCGTTCCGGAGACTGATCGCGACCGGTCAACTTCTCACCTATAGTCATGATGGCTTCTGGGCCTGTATGGATACCTTCAAAGAGATGCAGCAACTGGAAGACGTGTATAGCAGGGGAAACGCGCCCTGGATGGTGTGGAATGGTCATGGGGAGGCACCCGCGGCCGCAAATGAAACCCTGAGTGTATCATCTGTTCAGATGGGTCTTTCTACGGCTGTTCAATACTGAGCAGCTATTCCTAGCCGCTTCATACTGAAGTGAGTAAATCATCGTTACAAGGCGCTGAGGCAGACTCGGCGCTGAATGCTGCAGCCGGTGCCAAGTCGGTGCAACCGGGAATGGGTGATTTTGCTAGTGACACGGCCCCAGGCGAGTTGAAGAAAAAGACCGCCCGCGGCGCCTTGATATCGACATGCGCGCAAGCGAGTAATCTAGTGCTTAGGACCGGATCGATGATGATTCTGGCGCGGCTCCTGACTCCACAGGATTTTGGTCTGGTCGGGATGGTGACAGCATGCACAGGGTTCGTCGCGCTAATCCAGGATGCGGGTCTGTCGATGGCGGCAATTCAACGTGCCTCCGTTACCCACGAACAGATTTCGACCCTATTCTGGATAAACGTTTTGGTCGGCATAACGCTGGCCTGCATTTGCGCGGGGATGGCGCCCATATTGAGCGGGTTCTATCATGAGCCGCGCTTATTTTGGCTGACGGTTGTTGTCGGTACGAGCTTCTTATTTTACGGAGCAGGTGCTCAGCATCGAGCAATGCTTCAGCGAGCAATGCGATTCGCCGCTTTGACTATAATCGATTTTGGTTCGTTGCTCCTCAGTATTTGTCTCGGGATTGGAATGGCGCTGGGAGGATTTGGTTACTGGGCCGTGCTCTGTACCATTGTAGGCCCCGTCGTTTTTAGCTTGTTCGGACTTTGGACTGCGAATGGTTGGAGACCGGGGCTGCCTCGGCGCGGCTGCGACGTCGGATCCATGCTCAAATACGGTGGAACGGTCACGCTCAATACCGTCGTTGTCTATTTTTGCTACAACATAGACAAGATTCTACTGGGCCGGTTCTGGGGTGCCGATGTACTAGGCCTTTACGGCCGAGCCTATACATTAATAAATCTTCCTAGCCAGACTCTCAACTCGACCATATCAATAGTAGCGCTTCCAGCGCTGGCACGACTCCAGAACGAGCCTAAGCGTTTGAAGAATTATTTCCTTAAGGGTTACGGGCTTTTTCTCTCTTTGGCGATTCCCATTACAATGGCTTGCGCAGCTTTTGCCGAAGACATCATCCATGTTTTTCTAGGGGCAAAGTGGAATGCAACCGTCCCGGTTTTCCGCCTATTGGCTCCGATGACTTTCGCTTTTGCGCTCTTCAATCCATTCGGGTGGTTTTTAATGGCAACCGGCAGAGCGACTCGAAGCCTGCATATCGCCTTCATGATTGTACCTGTGGTGATTGCAGGTTACCTGGCTGGGCTCAGTCATGGCGCGGTTGGAGTTGCTGCTGGGTTTTCGATTGCCACGCTGCTTTTGATTCCGCCCATACTCTTCTGGTCGACACGCGGCACGCTGATTTCGGTTACTGAAACATTGATGGTTATCAGTCGACCGCTTCTGGCGGGTCTCGTCGGCACGGGTGCCGCGCTCGCTGTTTCGGCTGGCCTAACTCGTTTTCTGACGGTGCCGATCCCTCGACTCTTTGTCGTTAGCTTTGTCCTATTTGGCGTCTACGGAATTGTACTACTCTTCGTACTGGGGCAGAAGACTGTCTATGCCTCAGTTCTTCGCGAACTAGGTGTTTGGCCTTTTGCCGGTCGGAAGAGCAAAGCGAAAACGGTAGAACCAGTGGAAGCTTGACAATTGAGTGGGCGATCTCTCCCAATTTTTTGAAAACGGCAGGCGTAAACAAGCAGAATTAACTTTAGGCACATGAGCTCATCAAAATATCGTTCAGGAGATTGGGTCGAAGTCCGTACGAAAGAGGAAATTCTCCAGACCCTCAACGGAAACGGGCGCCTGGACGAACTACCGTTCATGCCGTCGATGTTTCAATACTGCGGTCGACGGTTTCGAGTGTTTAAGCGGGCGCACAAGACCTGCGATACCGTCAACGATTATAAAGGGCGGAGGATGAATAACACGGTCCATCTCGATGGGGTGCGCTGCGACGGCAAAGCCTATGGAGGCTGTGACGCTGCGTGCCTGATCTTCTGGAAAGAGGCCTGGTTGAAAACAGTCGAAGGACCCGGTTCGACGACTCACGTGGATTACGAACCGCGCGCGCGTTCGGTGGTTAGTGGCGGGTGCCTCGAGGAGGATGTTTGGGCTGGAACAAAGGCGGGCGATTCTACGGATCCAGAGAATCCGACGTATGTGTGTCAAGCGACTCAAGTACCGGCAGCCACGCGCCCGCTGCCCTGGTGGGACTTCCGGCAGTATATCGAAGACTATGTTTCAGGAAATGTTGAGTCGGCGAGGATGGCTTGTGGATTCATCTACATGGGGTACAACGGTCTGATCAATTCGGGGTTAGGTCTGGGCCGGCTACTCCGCTGGTTATACGATGTTTACCAGAAATTGACAGGCGGTATCCCCTACCCGCGAAGGCTTGGTAAGATTCCATTAGGAAGCGGGACTCCAGTCGGGGAGCGGCTCAATCTGCAGCCAGGAGAATGGGTCCGCGTCGCGAGCTATCAAGCGATACGCCAAACGTTGGACGTCCATAACAAAAATAGAGGCCTTTATTTCGACGCAGAGATGGTACCCTATTGCGGGAAAACGTTTCGTGTCCTGAAGCGGGTTAGGAGGATTGTGAATGAGAAAACAGGTAAGGTGATAGAGTTCACGAATCCTTGTATCATACTCGAGGGTGTTACCTGTGGATCCAGGTATAGTGAGTGCCGGTTATTCTGTCCGAGAAGCATCTACTCGTATTGGCGTGAAATCTGGCTTGAGAGAGTTTCGGGCGATGAACAAACCAGTTCCCATGACGTGGCGGATACCGATCTTTCGATGCGTGCTGCTATCGAGATAGCCGGACAATTGGAGAATGGGCCTGCAGCTGAGGAACGGGTCGCTGCGGAGAATAAATGCAATCGTGTGATTGTATAGTTATAGGGGGCGGTATAGTCGGGTTGGCGACAGGGTGGGCCGTCCTGAAAAGCAATCCCGACGCTCGAATCGGTATTCTCGAGAAGGAGGACTCGTTAGCGCGCCATCAAACCGGGCGAAACAGCGGGGTCATTCATTCGGGGATCTATTACAAACCGGGGAGCCTAAAGGCGAAGTTATGTTGCACGGGACGCCGGCGGCTGGTGGAGTTCTGCGAGGCCCATGGCATTGAACACGAAGTGTGCGGAAAGGTAATTGTGGCACAGTCGGAATCAGAGTTACCGCGCTTGCATAACCTGTGCGAACAAGGACGGGAAAATGGGCTGGCCGTTAGGCGCCTAAGCGCTGATGAGCTAAAAGACATTGAGCCGCACGTAAGTTGCACTGAAGGAATTCATGTTCCGGAGACGGGCATCGTCGATTTCGTTGGCGTCTGCCAGAAATTGAGTGAACTAATCGAGTCTCAGGGTGGAGAGCTGCGGTTAGGTACGAAAGTAAATGGCATGCAAATTAAGGGAAGTGAAACGGTATTGGAAACGACACGCGGAGATATAACCGCTCGTATGATAGTCAATTGCGCCGGTTTACATAGTGATCGCCTGGCAACTTTGGCTGGTGCGAGACCTGATGCCCAGATTATTCCTTTTCGCGGTGAATACTACGAGCTGAGACCGGAACGTCGATTCCTGATCCGAAACCTCATCTACCCGGTGCCTGACCCGCAATTTCCCTTTCTAGGGGTCCACTTTACCCGAATGATCAGCGGGAGCGTTCACGCAGGTCCAAACGCGGTTCTCAGCTTGAAGCGGGAAGGTTATCACCGCACCGCTTTTGATTTAAGGGACTGCGTGGACACCATTACTTATCCCGGCTTCTGGCGACTTGTGAGGAGGCATGGCCGATCGGGACTAGAAGAAATTTATAGGTCTTTTAGCCGAAAAGCATTTACCCGGAGCCTGCAAAAGCTGGTACCTGAAGTTTGTGAGGAAGATCTGATTCCGAGCGAGCCGGGGGTTCGGGCTCAAGCCTTGCGGGCCGACGGCGGCCTGGTGGATGATTTTCTGATCATTAACGACAGGTCTGGACTGCATGTATGCAATGCACCTTCCCCTGCTGCCACGGCCTCGCTCGAGATCGGGCGCGTCGTGGCGGAGCAAGCGAACCGCAGATTGCGCAGCATCTGATTAATTTATGTGTGGTATCATCGGTTACATCGGGCAGGCCGAAGCAGCCCCGATTCTCTTGGATGGTCTGAGACGCCTCGAGTATCGAGGATATGACTCGGCGGGCATCGCTCTGGTTTCAAACGGAGCCATGCAGATTCGGAAGTGCGTAGGTCGGATTGGCAGTTTAGCGCAATTGATTCAAAAAGAACCGCCTCGAGGCTCGGTTGGGCTTGGGCACACGCGTTGGGCGACTCACGGTTCCGTCACTGACGAGAACGCGCATCCGCACGTGGACCAGTCAGGCAAACTGGCTCTTATCCACAACGGGGTAATTGAGAATTTCCAATCCCTCCGGGATCAGTTGCTGGCGCAAGGTCACCGGTTCCAAACGGAGACCGACACCGAGGTCCTGGCACACTTAATCGGATACCTGTTTGACGAGCTACCTGGGCCGCGCTCTAAGGAGACCCTGTTAGATGCACTTCGCCAGGCTCTTAAACAGGTCAACGGGACCTATGGACTGGCTTTGGTGCATCTGGAGGTGCCGGAAGTCGTTCTCGCAGCTCGCCGGGGAAGCCCATTGATTCTCGGAATCGGGAAAGGCCAGAACTTCATTGTCAGCGACGTGAGTGCCATTGTTGGGCACACCCGCGATGTAGTGTATCTAGAGGACTACGATCTGGTCACCGTTGAGCGAGACCACTTCGATATCGTCTCCCTCGTGGGCACGGACGCCAAGTTTCAGGTCAGTAAGGTGGAATTCACCACTGAGGACGCCGATAAAGGTGATTACCCGCACTACATGCTGAAAGAGATCTTCGAGCAACCGAACGCGATTCGGGATGCCATGCGGGGGCGGCTCTCGGCGGAAGATGGTACTGCTAAGCTGGGTGGACTCAACATGTCGTCGCGCGAGCTTCGAGAAGTTGAACGGATCGTGTTAACGGCCTGCGGCTCCGCGTTCCACACCGCGCTTGTGGGTGAGTACCTGCTCGAAAGTCTGGCCCATATCCCGACAGAATGCGAATTCGCCAGCGAATTTCGCTATCGGAATATGCCAATGAACAAGGACACATTGGTGTTCGCGATTAGCCAGAGCGGAGAAACCATTGATACTTTGGCCGCTTTACGGGAAAGCAAACGCAAAGGCCACCGAACCCTGGGAGTTTGTAACAATGTCGGTAGCACTATCGCCAGAGAAAGTGATGGCGGCGTCTATATGCATGCCGGACCCGAGATCGGCGTGGCCGCCACCAAGTCTTTTACTTCGCAGCTTGTCTGTCTAACGCTGTTGGCGCTTCTCCTTGGGCGGATCCGACATTTGTCCAGTGCCCAAGGGATCGAGGTCATCCAGGCTTTGGAGAGCTTACCGGACAAGGCACGGCAAGTGCTGGCTGAGGCTGAAGTTATTCGCGAGCTGGCAATTAAGTACGCGGGTGCGGACGGATTCCTTTTCTTTGGCCGGCAACACAATTATCCGATTGCGCTGGAAGGAGCGTTGAAACTGAAGGAGATCAGTTATCGCTTCGCCGAGGGCCATCCCAGCGCGGAGCTAAAACATGGGGTCATAGCGCTGGTGCGACCGGAAGTACCCTCGATTCTCATAGCGCCGGATGACGCAGTTTTGGAAAAGAACATTAATGCGTTGGAGCAGATCAAAGCGCGGAAAGGCAAGGTGATCGCCGTGGCTACCGAGGGTCGAAAAGAAATTGCTCGGCTAGCTGACGACGTCATCTTCATTCCGAGGTGTCCCGATTACGCTTCACCGGTACTGGCAGCAATTACGCTCCAACTTTTTGCCTACTACCTAGCAGTCCATCTTGGCTGCGACGTGGATAAGCCTCGTAACCTGGCTAAGAGCGTGACGGTGGAGTAGGCGGCGTCTGGGCGCAACTGGGTGCGTTCGGTTATGGAATGGCGCAAACAGAATTCTGCGTAATCTGCATTGGTTTACGAGCGGCGGCTTCGCGGCGATGCACCGTATCCGCGGGTTCGAGCGAAGGTCTTCTAACTGTCGCAAGCTGGTCGCGAAAACGTCTGAACTAACCGGGAATGAGAATGAAAAGGGTAAATACACTTGCGGACCAGCTACTTCAATCGCTGGCTCTGCTTTCTCCAGATGTCACGCAACTGGCGTCGTGGCTGGTTGGTCGTCTGAACTGTGAGCTCACAAAAACTGCTTATTCGCAGCCCGCAAAGCTGCCACGGTGGATGAGCGGATTCTTGTCACCGCTTTTTATGGTGGTAACTGGAGGTCTACTTCCGAACGCCGTTTCCGCGGCACCGACGCCCCCGAAGTATGTTCAGGGGAATTCTGCTACCCCGACATCGCAGGCGACCGTACGAGTTACATATATGGCTGCACAGACGGCCGGAGACCTGAATGTAGTGATTGTCGGTTGGAACGATAGTACTGCGCAGGTTAGCTCAGTCACAGACTCGAAAGGCAACGTGTATCAGTTGGCCATCGGGCCAACGCAACTTATCGGTGCTGTGGGGGCGCAGTCGATATCGCAGTCTGTTTACTATTCGAAAAACATCGCGGCGGCGGCAGCCGGCACGAATACGGTAACGGTGAAATTCGGATCAGCAGCGCAGTATCCTGATATCAGGATACTTGAGTATAGCGGAATCGATCCCGTTAATCCGGTTGATTTGGCGGCCGCGTTCTTCAATAGCGGCAGTCTGAGTACGACCGGGACAGTGGTGATTACCAATAGCCTAGACTTGTTAGTGGGAGCTAATACTGTACAGACGTCTAATAGCGGCCCCGGAACCGGGTTTACAGAGCGGCTGCTCACTCCGGACGGTGACGTTGTCGAGGACCGCGAGGTGTCGGTGCCGGGTCTCTACAGTGCAATTGCACCGTTAACAGCTCCAGGGGAGTACGTAATGCAGCTGGTGGCCTTTCGCGCCACCGGCTCCTCCGGTTCGCCACCGGATACAACCCCGCCAACTGTCAACATCAGAGTTCCCGCAGCGGGCGCCACGCTCAGCGGTACAAACACCGTAACCGTTAGCGCTTCGGACATAGGCTCGGGTGTAACCAGCGTTCAGCTCCAGGTGGATGGAGTCCCTTACGGGACGGCTGTGACGACGACTCCGTACCTCTTTTTTTTGGACACATCGAAATTTGCGAACGGCACGCATTCTCTTACTGCGTCCGCGTGGGACTGCGGCAATAACATGGGAAACGCCCATCCTGTGTCGGTTACTTTCTCCAATTCGAGTCCTGGGAATCCCGCGCAGTCGGGGGTCTGGTCTGGAGCCGTTTGGTTGCCACTTGTGTCCGTGAATGCTGCGCTTCTGCCAGGCGGGAAGGTCTTACTGTACGACGGTCAGTCCCTTGGCCCGTCGGCGATAGTCTGGAATCCAGCGACCGACACCGTCGACTTCGTACCTGCGCCGGCGAACATCTTCTGCAGTGGGTTGGAGCAGCTGGCGGACGGCCGAATTCTGGTCGCCGGCGGACATATCATCGCCCACAATGGATTGCCGATCGCGGATATCTTCGACCCAAGTACGGAATCGTGGACAGTGCTGCCGAACATGGCATACCCGCGTTGGTATCCGTCGACGACCACCCTACCAAACGGGAACGTTATCGTGATTTCCGGGGAGACGAATTGTAGCGAATGTGATGAACCCGTTGCTGAAATCTATAATCCGTCGACAAACTCCTGGAGCCAGCTGACTAACGCCCCGTTTTCCTTCCCATATTACCCACAGGTTTACGTTTTGCCGGATGGACGGGTCTTGGTTCCGGGCACCGGCGAAGCTCCCATCGGTAGCGAGGTGCTGGACCTTAGTGTGCCAGCGTGGAGTGGCGTCGGAGGATCTGTGGTGGATGGCGGAAGTGCGGCGATGTACCTCCCAGATGAAATCTTGAAAGAGGGCACCACTGTCGATCCGGACAATCCCACCCAACCCTCGGTTGCGGCGGCCTATGTTCTTGACATGACGCAGACGACTCCAACCTGGCGTCCGGTCACCTCGATGACATTCCCGCGCACCTATCATAATACTACGCTGCTCCCGGACGGCACCGTCCTGGTGACGGGCGGCGGGACGACAACCGGTGCAACGGACACGGCACATGCTGTCCTTCCAGCAGAGGTTTGGTCTCCAACTACCCAGACCTGGACAACGCTCGCGTCAATGAGCGCTCCACGATTGTATCATTCCGAGGGCTTACTACTGCCCGACGGGCGTGTACTCATCAGTGGCAGTGGCCGATTTGTCGACTCACCGCAGCCGACCGATCAATATAGTGCTGAGTTTTTCTCGCCGCCCTACCTCTTCAAAGGACCGCGGCCATCCATCACGTCTGCTCCTTCGCAACTCTCGTACGGACATAACTTCACAGTCCGGACGCCTCATGCGGGTCGCATCGCCACCGTCTCACTCATCCGCTATGGATCCGTGACACATTGTACCAATATGGGCCAGCGCTACCTCCCGTTATCGTTCTCGGCTGGAACGAGGTCACTAACGGTCAGGGCTCCGGCGAACGCTAACCTGGCGCCACCGGGTAACTACCTGCTCTTCCTGGTCAACACAAACGGTGTGCCCTCGGTAGCGGCTACTGTGCATTTCTGACTAGTCTTCCTCGAGGGACAAGTTAGGCGCCACGTACCGCTTGAACACTCTTTTCCAACCCAACCCAGCGATTTCGCAACTATGAGGTCCGCGAAATGAAATATAAGCAACCGGTTCGGTCGAGCAAAGGTTTTCTACTGTCGCAGGCTGGGCGTGGAAACGTCCGAACTAACTGGGAACGAGAATGAAAAGAGTTAATACACTTGCTGACCAGCTACTTCAATCGCTGGCTCTGCTTCCTCCAAATGTGACGCAACTGGCGCTGTGGCTGGTCGGTCGTCTCAACTGTGAGCCCCCAAAAACTGCTTATTCGCATCCCGCAAAGCCGCCACTGTGGATGAGCGGATTCTTATCGCCGCTCTTTATGGTGGTAACTGGAGGTCTACTTCCGAACGCCGTTTCCGCGGCACCTGCTTACGTGCAGGGCACCTACGCTTGCCCGCAAACGCCCCAAACAGCGGTAGCGGTGACGTTTCCGGCCACACAGGGGAGTGGAAACCTCAACGTCGTGATTGTAGGCTGGAACGATACCGCCAACACTGTAACATCCGTTACGGATTCGCAGACCAACAGCTACCAGTTAGCGGTGGGTCCAACGCAACAGTCGACTTTGCTAAGTCAGTCAATTTACTATGCCAAGAACATCACTGGTGGATCGAATACGGTGACTGTACACTTCAGTGGATCCGCCAACTATCCTGATATTCGGATTCTCGAATACAGCGGCGTGGATCCCTCCAATCCGTTTGATATCGCGAATGGCGCTGGCGGAAGCGGTACACCCAGTTCGTCGGGATCAATAACCACCACAAACGCTTCCGATTTGTTAGTTGCAGGTAATATCGTCACGGCGACTACGACTGGTCCTGGGTCGGGGTACTCCAAGCGGATACTGACTAGACCGGACGCTGATATCGGTGAGGATAGAAACGTTAGTTCGACAGGCTCTTATGTCGCCACGGCGCCAATTAGCTCGGGGGCTTGGGTGATGCAAGTCGTGGCTCTCCGGGCGTCTGGGCAACCGACCCCAACGCCAACGCCAACCCCGACCCCGACCCCGACACCAACGCCAACGCCGACCCCGACACCAACGCCAACGCCAACGCCAACGCCAACGCCAACGCCAACGCCAACGCCAACGC